>Ga0209913_1000127_pt1 | contig 80605 bp, 70 predicted proteins | sample PersoiDNA2013203_FD_185805 | JGI IMG/M metagenome (GOLD analysis project Ga0209913, IMG submission 185805) | Permafrost soil microbial communities from the Arctic, to analyse light accelerated degradation of dissolved organic matter (DOM) -... | ecosystem: Environmental > Terrestrial > Soil >...
CCCATGATGCAGCAATACTTAGGGATTAAAGCGGAACATCCGAATACCCTAGTGTTTTACCGCATGGGCGATTTTTACGAATTGTTTTTTAGCGATGCTGAGAAAGTTTCTCGGCTACTTGGCATCACACTGACCCAGCGTGGCAGCTCTGGTGGCAACCCAATCAAGATGGCCGGTGTGCCATTCCATTCTCTTGAGCCTTATCTCGCTAAGTTAGTCAAATTGGGCGAATCGGCAGCCATCTGCGAGCAGGTTGGAGATCCAGCCACGAGCAAAGGCCCCGTTGAACGTAAAGTCATGCGCGTCATTACGCCCGGCACTTTAACTGATACCGATTTACTGCCGGAGAAATCCGAACGTCCGTTGCTCTCACTGTGCTTATTGCAGCATCGCAAAACAATTACCGTTGGTTTAGCATGGCTCTCACTTGCCAGTGGCGCATTAAAATTGATGGAATTTGCCACTGATGAAAAGGCACTATCACAACGATTACAGCAAGAACTTGATCGCATCTCTCCTGCCGAAATATTGATTTCAGCAGGAACTTTATTATTAGATGAGCACTACCAGTCCCTACCTGGAAAGTTCTCAGAGGTCCCTGACTGGCACTTTGATGTCAAGCAAGGACAAAAAGCTTTACAAGACCAGCTTGGCACCAGCACGCTGACGGGCTTTGGCGTCGAAAATTTGAGTGCGGCTTTAGGTGCGTCTGGCGCACTTTTACGCTATGCAGAAAATACGCAAGGTCGTGGCCTAAAACATGTCAACACCTTAACCGTTGAGACAGAGAACGAATTTATCGGACTCGATACCGCGACCCGCCGTAATCTAGAGATAACAGAAACACTGCGCGGTCAGGAGTCGCCAACCCTATTCTCACTACTAGATCACTGTCGTACCGCAATGGGCTCACGTCTGCTGCGCCACTGGCTCCACCATGCCAAACGAGATCAGTCAATTGCTAGCGCGAGGCACGATGCGATTAAAGCCTTAATTAATGCGGACTCATCAGAGGGGCTTGCGACAACCTTAAATACGGTTCCAGATATTGAACGCATCACCACTAGAATTGCGTTGCAATCAGCTCGGCCTCGCGATCTTTCCGGCTTACGTGACGGCTTGCAGTACCTACCGAATCTCCGTAATTACGTAAGTATGTGTATCGCAGATAATCAGACTAACGTCCTGACTAATATACTCACTCATCTGGCAACGCCTACCGAATGTCTGGATCTGCTTGAGCGTGCCCTGATGCCATTGCCTGCCACCATGGTAAGAGATGGCGGGGTTATTGCTACTGGATTTGATGCTGAGCTAGATGAACTGCGGGGCCTATCTGAAAACGCAGGTCAGTTTTTGGTCGACCTTGAAACCTCCGAACGTGAACGAACAGGGATTGCCAATTTACGGGTCGAATATAACCGCGTCCACGGGTTTTATATTGAAGTAACTAACGGTCAAACCGATAAAGTTCCAGATAACTATCGCCGACGCCAGACACTGAAAAATGCTGAACGCTACATTACGCCAGAATTAAAAGCATTTGAAGACAAAGCACTATCCGCACAAGAGCGTGCTTTGGTACAAGAAAAGATGTTGTATGAAAAACTGCTTCAAGATTTGCTGCCCCACATTAGTCTCTTACAAGCGATTGCTCACGCGATTGCCGAACTCGATAGCTTAGTCAGCCTGACAGAACACGCCACGAAGAATAATTGGTGTGCGCCAAAGTTAGTCTCAGAACCTATGTTGCAGATTCTTCAGGGTCGCCATCCCGTAGTTGAAAATCAGATTGAGCGTTTTATTGCTAATGATTGTGATTTATCTCACGAGCGCAAGCTACTCCTGATTACAGGACCCAATATGGGCGGTAAGTCGACTTTTATGCGGCAAGTCGCGCTGATCACGCTTCTCGCGTACGTTGGAAGCTACGTACCAGCAAATGCAGCCACGATTGGTCCAATCGACCGTATATTTACAAGAATCGGTGCAGCAGATGATCTTGCAGGTGGGCGTTCAACGTTCATGGTTGAAATGACGGAGTCTGCTGCCATTTTGAATGGAGCATCTGAAAATTCACTGGTGCTAATGGACGAAGTTGGTCGTGGGACATCGACGTTTGACGGACTGGCACTCGCTTGGGCAATCTCGAAACATTTAATTCAAGTATCCAAAAGCTTCACACTTTTTGCTACGCATTACTTTGAGCTGACACAATTACCTGAAGTGCATCCGAGCGCAGAGAATGTCCATCTGTCAGCTGTTGAACACAAAGAAAACATTGTGTTTTTGCACACTGTGCAATCCGGGCCTGCATCCCAAAGTTACGGTCTGCAGGTCGCACAATTGGCGGGCATGCCGTCGGCAGTCATCCGCGCCGCGCGCAAGCATCTGGCTGAACTCGAAGCACACTCATTGCAATCGACGCCACAATTTGACTTATTCTCTTCTGCACCAACGGGTGTGTGTGAAGAAGCTGAATTGGTTGAGGTTCAAGCATTCAATACTGAACTCAACGACGCACTTGCTGACCTCGACCCTGATTCAATGACACCAAAACAGGCATTGGATGCGCTATACGAACTAAAAACACTACATAAACAAATAAATAATTAAATAATTAAATAATTAAATAAATGTTCATAAAAAAAGCCGCAACAGCGGCTTTTTTTTCAACAATAAAACGCCAATAACCCAAAGGATTAATGAATTGGATAGCTACGGTACTCGTCACCAGTAGCACCAGCATCATCATCTTCGTCTTCATCGTCGTGATGGTGTCCGTGAGCGCCGTGCACATGGCCGTGGGCGATTTCCTCATCACTTGCCTCACGAACATTCTCTACTGTCAAAGAGAAGCGTAATGCAATCCCTGCTAACGGATGGTTGCCATCAAGCACAACTTTGTCGTCAGCAATATCTGTCACAGTAAAAATATGTGCTTCATCAGTAGGCTCATCGGTATCATCTGATTCATCTGAATCCTCTGGCATACCCTCAAATTGCATTCCCACCTCTAATGGCGATGGAAAACGGGATCGTGGTTCTACCTTTACTAGGTTAGCATCGTAGTCGCCGAATGCATCTTCAGGGTTGAGTTGCAATGTGGTTGCATAACCAGCCTCTTTACCTTCCAAAGCCTCTTCAATCTTAGGAAAGATATTGTCGTAACCGCCATGAAGATAAACCATAGGCTCTTGCCCTTCTTCAATCAGATTATCTTGCGCATCTGTCAATTTATAACGGGCTGTAACTACTGAGTTTTTGACAATCTTCATACAACATCCTTAAAAAAATATTTATCCTTGATTATACCCGTCTGGAAGAAGCATTCATGCAAGCCTATAATACTGACATGAAAAAAAATTCCATACCCTTACCGCTCTTGGGCGGACTCAGTCCCGATCAATTTTTTAGCGAATACTGGCACAAAAAGCCCTTAGTGATTCGGCAGGCAATTCCAGGATTTTCTCCTTTATTGACTTCTGAAGAATTGTTTGAACTTGCTGGACTCGATGATGTTGAGTCACGATTAATTACTTTCTTCAAAGAACGCTGGGAAATGAAGAATGGCCCTATCAACAAAATTCCAGTCAAAGAAAAGAAAGACTGGACGCTGTTAGTTCAGGGAGTTAACCTCCATGACGAAGCCGCAGATGACCTGCTGCGTCAGTTCAGCTTCATCCCCGATGCAAGACTCGATGATTTGATGATTAGTTACGCCGCTGATGGTGGGGGAGTTGGACCGCATTTTGATTCTTATGACGTATTTTTGCTACAAGCACACGGTCAACGCCAGTGGAAAATAGGCGCCCAAACAGATTTATCTCTAGTTGAAGGCATGCCACTTAAGATTCTCAAAAACTTCACCCCAGAGCAGGAATTTATTCTTGAGCCAGGTGATATGCTATACCTACCTCCACAATACGCTCACGACGGCGTCGCCATTGGCGAGTGCATGACTTACTCTATTGGATTCCGTGCCCCCTCCTTCCAGGAACTGGGAGAATCCTTCCTCAGCTTCATGACTGATACGATTGAATTACCGGGTCGCTATGCTGACCCAGAACTCAAGCCCACTGCTAACCCCGCAGAGATCAGTGACGATATGGTTGATAAGATCGCAGAACAAATAGCAAAAATTACGTTCTCACCAGAAGATATTGCGATTTTTATAGGCGAATATTTGTCGGAGCCTAAAGCGAGCGTCTACTTTGACTCACCTGAAAAACCACTTTCGCCAAAACGTTTTGGGCAAAGTGCGCAAAAACGAGGCATTAAACTTTCTCTAAAGTCCAGCATGCTATATAAAGGTAAGTACGTCTTTATCAACGGAGAATCTTTTGCCGTTGGACAGGAAGATGCCAAATTATTGACAAAACTCGCCGATGAGCGTTGTTTATCAGGAGAAGACTTAGCAGAGACGACCCCAGACGTACTGGAAGCATTTTGTCTTTGGTACGAAGATGGCTGGTTGCAATTAAGATAATCTTTTAATTTCCAAGAATTGGATTGGTGTCGAAAAAGCCGGATTTTCTTCAAAAATCTTCCTTTTCCACGTTTAGATGATTTCCTCAGTGGAAAATATTAAGAAATTGGAGACAATTAGGCATCAATATCTATTCCATTAGCGGAAAAATCATTATAATCATGGGCTAGGAAACTTTCGGAGGAGCCGGCGGTATTATTGCCATATAACTTCTTCGAGTAAGCCTATAGAGCGATAATTACCGGTAATTATTCATCGCAAAATTTTGATCTTATTTTTTGATCTACTTATTGAAAGTACAAACATGAAAAAATCACTCTTGCTCGTATCTCTGTTAGCAATCGCTTTGGCAGCTTGTGGCAAAAAAGACGAAGCTCCAGCAGCATCCGCAGTTGCTCCAGCACCAGCTTCCGCAGCAGCTGAAACTCCAGCAGCAGCACCAGCACCAGCTGCTGCTTCTGACGCAGCTCCAGCTTCTGATGCAGCTCCAGCTGCTTCCGCAACAGCGGCACCAGCTTCCAAGTAATTTTTAATTACTTGTTAAAAAGCCGACCACTAGGTCGGCTTTTTTTATTCAAGTTCCGTACTTTCGCACTACCGATCCCAGTCACAAACGAATAAGCTATCTCTTAGTTAGAAAGCAATAAAAAAACGCGGCATGCCGCGTTTTTTTATGAAGGTAATCCGTAATTTTATTTCAATTGATCTTGTAACAATTTCAGGATCTTATCAGCAACCGCTGAAGAGTCAGGCTTACCATCAGCATCCAGAACTGTGACATTACTCAAGTCGCCAGCTGCAGCGTTCTTAATAAAAACACGGTATTTCTTGGCATTTTTATCAGTATCCGAAGACGAGCCGAAGGAGAACAGTTTAGAGAAGAAACCTTCACTTGCCCCTTTTGTTTTTGCCTCGATATCTTGGTCAATATAACGAACAAAATAAAGACCCTTAGAACGATCGCGATCTTCCACAGTAAAACCGACCCGATCGAGGGCCAAGCCAACTCGGCGCCACGTACGATCAAAACCCTCATCCACTACAATGTAGGAAGCAGCACCATCTTTAAGCAGCTGCGCATGCGTTTTAGAGCTCACGACGGTAGTTGTTACCGCTTGTTTAGCACCTTCAGGATCCGCGCCTAAACGCACCATCAAACGAGTGAGAAATTCAGCTTCAAGGCCCGGATCTTCCGGACGTGCAGTCCAGATAATATTATCCTTCTGAGAGCCCGAAGCAATTTCTTGCGCACCACGGTGACTGATAAAAATTTCAATCCGACCATTTGCACCACGCTCAATCCGCGTGCGGAATTTATCACGCTCACCAGTTGAATATAATGAATCCAAAACTTTACCTAAGGTATCGCGAATAATGTCTTGCGGAATTTTTGCGCGATTTTCCGCCCAATCCGTTTCCATCACGCCTGTATCTTGATTTTCGACGTTAATCAGAAATCCTAGGTCTTGCCAAAAGTCTTTAAGCTGCGGCCATAAAGCTTCCGGAGTTTGATTATTCAGCACCAACCAACGCTGATTACCCTCGCGCTCGATATGCATATCCTTTAACTGACTAGGCGCAATCGTCGAGCTTGTAGCTGTTGTCTTGTCACTTTTTTCAAGGTTATAACCAGAAGCTGTGGCAGTCGATTTGTTCGCCTCAGGAATGGCAAAACGGCTATCGCGACGGATTTGTGTCAAGTCCGGAGGGACTTCCAAAGAGACAGTTGCTACCTTTCCCGCACTTTTGTAATCAATCTTGTTAGGCTCGAGTAAGTTTGTAACAGTACAACCAGACAAGCCAATTAACGCCACTGCGCCGACGATTCCATTTTTAGCAACAAAGCTTTTTGCCATGTGAAAGTCCCTACGATTTATTATCAATTTAAACAGCTTAAAGCAAACGGCTTAATTATAAGCCGTTCAGAATGGTACTTATTGCAATACGCCTGCTTCGCGCAAAGCGGCACGAACAGTCTCATGATATTGCTCTGACATAGGCACCAGCGGCAAACGGATTCCAGGTGGAATCAGACCCATCTCAGTCATCGCCCATTTCACAGGCAAAGGATTTGGCTCAATAAATAATTTATTGTGCAAAGAAAAAACACGGTTATTAATTGCAATAGCGGTTTGGATATCGCCATTCATTGCCGCCACACACATTTCGTGCATCGCTTTTGGAGCAACGTTTGCCGTTACAGAAATATTTCCTTTACCGCCGCAGAACATTAACGCCATCGCCGTCGCATCATCACCTGAATACACAGCGAAATCAGAAGGCACAGAGCGGATCAGATCAATACCACGACCAATATTTCCAGTTGCATCTTTTACACCAATAATACCTGGGACTTGCGCCAAACGAACAATCGTTTCGTTAGACATATCCGCCACTGTACGTCCTGGGACATTGTATAAAATAACTGGAATATCGACCGACTCAGCGATTTTTTTGAAGTGCTGATACATACCCTCCTGCGTAGGACGGTTGTAATAAGGTACGACTTGCAGGGAAGCATCTGCACCGATTTCTTTTGCAAATGTAGTCAATGCAATGGCTTCGGCCGTTGAATTGCCGCCAGAGCCAGCGATCACTGGCACTCGCTTATTTACATGCTCAACTGCCACGCGAATTAATTCGCAATGCTCTTCAGGCGTTACCGTTGGAGATTCACCAGTAGTACCGACGATCACAATGCCGTCTGTACCTTCAGCAATATGCCAGTCAATCAGTTTGCGCAAGCCAGGCAAATCAAGACTGCCATCAGCATGCATAGGGGTCACAATAGCAACCAGACTTCCCTGTATCTTTGTCATGTTAGTGCACGAAAAAAGTAAAACCCCGATTGTAGCGGATTGACTGCGAATCGGGGTGTAAATAGGTAGATTTTGGGTTCAAACTTTTCAACTAAACCATATGTCAGGACTCAAAGGACGTCGTTTTCTGTTCCCTGAGGTGCCTTACGCGAGCAAATACGCTGAACCATCGCTGGCTTTGGATCTTGAATGAATCCCTCTTCATAAGCAATCACTTGCATAGCTACCGATGGGTTAGAAGCCATTTGATGAAAAAGTTCACCCGGTTTCAATAAAAAATGAGGATTTGATGGCTTGCCAAATAAGGCATTGCCTAACGCAAACGTCTCATAAATCAATATACCACCGGGCTTCAAACTGGCAAGCAAATGTGGGAATAAGGGACGATGAAGATAATTGCAAACAATAATTGCTGCAAATAAATTATCAGCAAACGGCCAATCTGCTGTTTCGGCATCTGGCTCGAGATCGTGAAGAACAATTCGGGCACCTTGTCGCTCCAACTCGGATAACATCTCAGTGTTGCGGTCAAGCGCCACCACCTCATTACCTTCAGACAATAGCCACGAAGCGTGTCGCCCATATCCGCAGGCAAGATCGAGGATTTGACCTGCTGGCGCTAAAGACACAAACCGTTTCACCCAAGGCGATGCGGCAGTCTGAGTAATAGCGCCGCTGGGATGCGAGATTTGGCTTTTGATTTCAATCATATTTATTGCAAACCAGAGACGCCAAGTAACATCGCAAATGGGGAGACAATAAGTTGAAGCAACATATTAGCGAAGAGCATTACTGGTACTAGCCAGAATTGCAACCAATGCACCATCACCAGACCCATTACAATAAAAAATCCATAAGGTTCAATTTGTGCAAATTTATAAGCGAGTTTATTTGGAAGCAAACTAATCAGAATACGGCCACCAGCTAAAGGAGGAATCGGAAATAAAGTGAACGCCAGCATCACGAGATTGGTCAACAGGCCTGCACTTGCCACTTTAATGAAATATGTTTCAGTGACATCAGCGGACTGCAATATAACGCCAAAGAGCAACCAGCAAAAAGCCATCGCAAAGTTAGCCGCGGGGCCCGCCAAAGAAACCCAGGCCATGTCGCGCTTAGGATTTTTTAATCTTGAAAAATCGACAGGAACGGGCTTGGCGTAACCAAAGAGAAAAGCGCCACCTGTCGCAAGGTAGAGCGCAACTGGGATAATGATGGTTCCAAAAGGATCAATATGCACCATGGGATTGAGACTGAGGCGCCCCTGACTAAACGCCGTCATATCCCCAAAGTATCTCGCTGCGTAGCCGCGCGCTGCTTCATGCAGGGTAATTGCAAAGACAACTGGTAAAGCGTAGATCAGCACAGTTCTGATCAACTCAACGATTTCATTCATAAATTATTTTTATAAAAATGTTATTTTACAGGACGAAAAAGTCCTGATCTTTGCAAATGCATCGTAGCGATGCGGGGACGACACTATAAACCAAATAAGCTGATATCCCCACGCCCCTGACGAATCAGGGTCGGTGTATCAGAGGTCATATCGATCACTGTCGTTGGCGTCAGACTGCATGGACCACCGTCAATGACTAAATCAACAAGCTTTTCCATGCGTTCACGAATAATCTCAGGATCTGTAATTGGCTCTGGGTCATCTGGCAAAATAAGCGTCGTTGCTAGTAATGGCTGACGCAATTCTTCGAGAAGCGCATGAGTGATTTTATTTTCTGGGACGCGCAAACCAATCGTCTTACGAGAAGGGTGGCTCAGACGTCGTGGGACTTCTTTGGTCGCCTCCAATATCATTGTATAAGGACCTGGTGTGGCCGCTTTTAGCAAGCGATATTGACGATTATCGACCTTTGCGTACAGTGCGATTTCTGACAAATCACGACACAACAACGTTAAGTGATGTTTTTCGTCTACGCCGCGAATCCGGCGCAACCGGGCCACCGCCTCTTTATCGTCGAGGTGACAAACTAAGGCGTAGCAGGAGTCCGTCGGTACGGCGACGATGCCTCCGCCATCGATGATCTGCACCGCTTGCTTAATCAAACGCAACTGTGGATTATCAGGGTGTATCTGGAAAAATTGGCTCATAAAAGAATAAGGGCGGTAGCTATTGCCACCGCCACAAAGTTAATCCTGCTTTATTGTGAATTCTGTAAAGCAGCGATACGGGCTTCCATTGGTGGATGCGACGAAAATAATTCCATGAAACCAGGTTTGTCACTGATACCAGCCGCAGCGATAGACTTCGGCAGTTCACCCGGCTCCATTCCACCCAGCCTTGCGAGAGCATGAATCATTGGCTGTCGTTTGCCAAGCAACTTAGCAGAACCAGCATCAGCTCTAAATTCACGCTGGCGAGAGAACCACGCAACAATCATCGACGCTGCGATACCAAATACAATTTCACAAACAAATACGGTCACCATATAGCCGATACCTGGTCGATATTCCTCGTCGTTATCATTGCTACGCAAAATAGTTTTATCAACAACATAGCCCACAACTCGCGCCAAAAAGACGACAAACGTATTCACGACACCCTGAATGAGCGCCATTGTCACCATATCGCCATTAGCTACGTGAGCAATTTCGTGCCCAAGAACTGCTTCAACTTCTTCGCGGGTCATTGAATTAAGCAAACCGCTGGAAACTGCAACTAGCGCAGAATTCTTAAATGCACCCGTTGCAAAGGCATTCGGATCGCCCTCATAAATCGCCACCTCAGGCATCTGAATACCTGCACGCTCCGACAACATACGGACAGTGTTCACCAGCCATAAATCAGTCGAAGAGGTAGGCGAATCGATGACGCGCGCTCCCGTCGACCACTTTGCCATCGGCTTACTGATCAGCAAAGAGAATATCGCACCTGTAAATCCGACCACCAAAGAGAAAGCTAACAAGGTTCCCATCTGCAAACCATTCGCAGTGAGGAATCGATTTACACCAAGCAAGGACAAGACGATAGACATCACGACCATCACCGCCAGATTAGTTAATAAAAACAAAACAATACGCTTCATGCAATCCTCCCTACGCAGGAAATCTATAAACTTAACTAGGATATATGGACATTAGGGATATTTTCAAGCATCAAACCAGCGCTCCCACACAGGGTGAGATGCTTTAGGCATCGGCGGCAACATTCCAATATCAACCTCTGCATCCAGTGGTGAGTGAAAGTCTGATCCCCGAGACACCAAAAATCCATACTGATTTGCAATTTTTGTATATTCTTCATACTGATCAACAGTGTGACTACCGGTCACTGTTTCAATCGCAACCCCACCGAGATCTTTAAACTCGCGAAAAAAACTGTCATAGGCGAGCGGCGTCAGATCATAACGCCCTGGATGAGCAACTATCGCCACGCCGCCTGCTCCCACAATCCAAGAAATAGCTTCTTGCAAGGTCGCCCACCGATGCGGCACGTAGCCTGGCTTACCTTCACTCAGATAGTGTTTGAACACATCAGACACGGAGATACATGCACCTATTTCCACCAAATAACGAGCAAAATGGGAGCGAGAAATCAAGTTCGGATTGCCAACGTACTTCAGGGCTCCTTCGTATACATTTGGGATTCCGGCGCGGGTCGCGAGATCATGCGCCATATCACGAGCACGGCACTCTCTGCCAGAACGCGTTTTCTCAAGGCCTTTGACCAAATTAAGATTATTCTCATCAATATTGAGGCCGACAATATGAATTGTTTTACCCGCCCATGTAATCGAAATCTCGACACCCGCGATAAAACGTAACCCCAACTCCGCTGCCGCTGCGCGCGCCTCAGCAATACCACCTACTTCATCATGATCTGTGAGCGCCCATACGTCGACGCCATTTTTTTTGGCTCGCGCAGCAAGGACAGAAGGTGTCAAAACTCCATCAGAAACAGTGGAGTGGCTATGAAAGTCAACATTGAGGGATAAAGCAGACATGGCAGGCTTTGCAAATCAAATACAATTAGAGATCGAGCCCCCATTGTACTCCTGCATCGCCGCTGATGCTGCAATGCAGGAATAGCCTTACAATTTCATTTCTAGACGAATACTCAATGTGGTGTAAGTTTTGTTAGTGACATAATCAAGACGATTAACCCCTCCCAAACTTACATCAGTGCTTGACACGTAGTTATTCGCACGGAAATTATTTGCGGATACTCGCAGTTGCAAATCTGGCTTAAACTTCCATAAGCCATAGAAGTCAATTTGTCGCTTGAGTCCCGTTAAATTTAGTTGCGTATCAGTACCCTGCGTAAAGTATCCCGGCGTTATATTGAGATTACCACCCAGCGTCAAAGGGAGACCTTTGACACGATAATCCAACCCTGCATTTGCCGTATAAGGAGGTTGCTGATCGATTTTATTATATGGACCCAGAATATCTTCAACATTTGACCAAAAGCGGCTGTAATTGCTACGAAAATCAATAGCCGGTCCTGCCGGAAAAAATTCTTGCAGCTGGAATTTCGCCTCCAACTCTACGCCCTTTGTCGTCGCAGAACCGATATTGACCGGAGAAGACACCCAGCGCTGTCCCGTAGGCCCACTAACCAGCTGCGTTGTTCTGCGCATCAAGTCGGAGATATCACGAATGAAAAAATTGGCACTCAATAAACCAGCGCTGCTCAGGTAATGCTCGAACGCAACATCAATCCCTTTAGACAACTCCGGTTTCAATAAGGGGTTACCAATTCGGTCAGGGCGCGTGGGGCTATTAAGATTAGAGATACTCGGAATGGCAATCAAATCATTCAAAGCTGGGGCACGATAAGTTGTCGCATAACTGAATCGGATCTGGTCCTTCGAATCTCCCGGTAAGCGCCAGACAGCATGCGCAATTGGGCTCCAGACACTACTCGTATTACCAACGTCTAATCCGGCTAGTGTACTTGTTGTTTTTATCCCCTCCCACCTCATGCCAACATACGCGGAAAACTGCGAAGTAATATCTGCCTCATCTTGTACAAATAACGCAAAGCGCTTGGAACTAGCTGATAGATCGTCACCGGAATCCTGAAATTGCGGTTTGCCGTTACTCAGAGAAATACTGGTTTGATTACGCTGGCCTAATTCAAGCTCCCAACCAGCCGCAAAAGTTTGCTTTTCACCAATAGGCCTAGTGTATTTTCCACCATTATTGAGCGTCTTATCGACCGTAGTATTAGTCACACTCACTACCGCGACAGGGACACCATTAGTGTCAAATTCGTTGCTGACCGAAGAACTATCCATCTTCCCGTAGCCACCGCCAAATCGGACCGCGAGTTTGGCACTATTCTCGAATTTATGCTGCCAATTACCAAAAAATCGACTGAATGTGGTGTCAGCAGATCCACTACTGTTCGCAACGGCATACGCAGGCGGCTCAATGGCATTCGGTGCACGGTAAATCTGATCAACGAGGCTAACACCATCCGAAATGCTTTCTGAATGCATAACAAATGGCTGAAACATCAGCGTATCGCCATTCTCAAATTTATAATTAAAACGTGGCGTTAAAACGATGCCGGTTGTATGGCGGTGCGTTTCATCATATTCATTTTGCAAAAGATTGGTGCTTCCATCACCAGCAGTCTCGACTGAATTAGTCGTACTTTGATCACGCTGACGGTTCTGAAAAACGGTCGCGTTGAGTGCATAAGTGATGTTAGCGATTTCTCCTGGATAGGACACCGATACATTGGGCGCCAATCTATTTTGTTCAGAACTGAGACTCGCTTTCAGTTCAATGTTTTTTTGTTTGTAATCTTCTCTTAATACGATATTGATCGTACCAGCGATAGCCTGCGTACTATACTCAGCAACTGCGCCACGAATCACTTCAATTCGCTCAACCTGATCTGGCGATAACGAATCCATCGAAAAACCTCGAGGTGCACGTTCGCCGTTAATCAGAATTTGGGTATAACCATTCCCCATACCGCGCATCCGAATGTCACCGCCACGCCCAGGCTTACCTCCTATGGTAACGCCAGGCAGTCTTTTTAGCACTTCACCAAGATTTGTGTCACCGTTTCTATCCAATTCTTCCCGTCCAAAAATCAATTTGGCAGCTGTTGATTGACGGCGCGCATCATCATCACTACGCCCACCATCAATTATCACTTTTTGTATGGTGTCGCTCTTAGTTTGTTCTGTATTTTTAGCGCGTTTTTGCGCCGCATTAAGTTGATCGGGATTGGCATTCTTATCCGCCTTTTTTTCAGCAGCCAGTTGCCCCGCTGGCGTTGCCAAATCAACAACCACCGACTGAGCAAACGCTTGCTGGCGGCATGAACTGTCAATAAATACGCCAATAATACACAGGGTTAAATACGAAATACGAAATGGAACATGCATAAGAATGACCGAAAAATGAAAACAACAAATTGAAAATAGGCTCGCTTGATTGTATTTTTAATTTCACACTTCGCCTAGAAAAACCCTTAACGTTTTTGTATGAAAATGAAACACCGGATTCATCAGGTTACTTTCCGATACGCGCAGCATCAGGGTCACGTAAACACGGATAAATTTGCAGCGATTGCGTTACATAAAAAAGCCTGCCATTTTGGGATGGCAGGCTTTTTAGACACTTAACGATTTTTACTAACAACTACACATTTAATCTCTGGTATTCGCCAGATTTAAATTTAATTGAGAACGCAATAGATCTTCTGTGTCTGGTCGTGGTTTATTACGTGCCGCTTCCAATGAATCAAGGTATCCGGAAGTGACGTCGCCCGTAATGTAAAATCCATCAAAACATGATGCTTCAATATTTTTAAGACGAGGATTCACATCAGAAATAGAACGCTTCATCGCGGACACATCTTGGTATACGAGCGCGTCAGCCGTGATTTCGCGGCATACTTCTTCCTCTGATCGACCATACGCGATTAACTCACTGCGTGTTGGCATGTCAATACCGTACACGTTAGGGAACTGCACTGGTGGCGCAGCAGACGCAAAAATCACACGCTTCGCACCGGACTCACGTGCCATCTGCACAATCTCGCGACTTGTCGTGCCACGTACGATAGAGTCATCGACCAATAATACGCTCTTACCCTTAAACTCTGAGCCAATTGCATTGAGTTTCTGACGTACCGATTTACGACGGATCGCCTGACCAGGCATCATAAATGTGCGACCGATGTAGCGATTTTTAATAAAACCTTCGCGATAGTCGAGATTGAGCTTCAACGCCAGTTCCATCGCTGAAGGACGAGAAGAATCAGGGATAGGCATAACAACATCAATCTCACCATCGCGGAATTGATTGCGTACTTTCTCTGCAAGATATTCACCCATCTTCAAACGGGTCAAATAGACAGACGCACCATCAATAATCGAATCTGGTCGTGCAAGATAGACATACTCGAACGCACAAGGATTCAGGCTAGGGTTTTCTGCGCATTGCTGACTATGGAGATTGCCGTCCAAGTCGACGAACAATGCCTCACCCGGCTCAACGTCACGCAAGAACTTAAAGCCAAGCCCCTCGAGTGCGACAGACTCGCTGGCAATCATGTACTCAGTGCCGGACTCGTTCTGTGAAACACCGATACACAACGGACGAATACCGAACGGATCGCGGAATGCCAGCAGACCATAGCCAGCAATCTGTGCGACTACTGCATAGGAACCGCGTACACGCCTATGCAACATGGAGACAGCGCGGAACAGAGACTCAGGATCCAGAGAGTAGCCGCTGGTCACTTCTTGAATCTGATGCGCAAGAATATTGAGCAACACTTCTGAATCAGAATCAGTATTCAAATGACGGCGATCGTTTTTAAACAACTCAATTTTGAGTTCAACGGCATTCGTCAGATTGCCGTTATGCGCCAGAACGATACCGAACGGCGCATTGACATAAAATGGTTGAGCCTCTTCTTCACTCGTTGATCCAGCGGTTGGATAGCGAACCTGGCCAATACCGATATTACCCGGCAACGAGCGCATGTTACGAGTACGGAAAACATCGCGTACTAAACCATTCGCTTTATGCATGGCAAATTTACTACCATGGCTTGTTGCTATACCTGCGGCATCCTGACCGCGATGCTGCAACAGCAGCAACGCATCATAGAGCAATTGATTGACAGGACCATTTGAAACTACACCGACGATGCCACACATGGTGGACTCCTAAAAAGACAAGTTAAAACCGAACATGACTGGAAATGGATGTTGGCAAAAACGGCATTACAGTCTGAGCCGCTGTTTCTGCCAAGGGACTAAAGAATGCATTTTTCCAGAAAGCTTGTTGCGGGATAGTGGTCATTCCACACACCAACACTGCTGCCAATACCAACACACAACCGCGTGCCAAACCAAATAATCCACCTAAACCTCGATCCGCCAATGACAATCCCGTCGCTGCAACAACAGCGCTAACAGCAAGCATGACCAACGCCATCAATAGTCTCACGCCAATAAATAAGGCAATAAACGCAATAATCAGACGGATAATCTGCCCGGGAAAGACCGCTGGCAACCAACCAGCTAACAACTCGCTATAAGCATTTGCAACTACAAACGCCACAATCCAACTTACTAAAGATAAAATTTCTTTAATCAAACCGCGCATCATGCTGATTACAACAGAACACACTAAAATGACAATAACGATGTAATCAAATAGAGTCACAATACTTCCAGTTTAATTCGGCACCAAGCTACCATTCAAGCCTAACTTTGCCAATTTTGCACGCATCTTATCGGCCTCATCTTTCGACTCAAATGGCCCCACCCGGATACGGATTTTGTCGCCTGAGGATGTCGCCACTTTTTGCGTGTACGACTTGATATTTGCGGACTTCAATTTCAATTGCAACTCGTCGACTTTTTCTTGGGTTGCTAATGCTGCCACCTGTACAACATAGGACGAATGATCGGTATCAACGACTTTCGACGTCACTTTGACTGGCGATTTACCTTCAAGTATAGCCATGGCACGGGCAGCATCGTCGTCAGGAACTTGTTTTGCAACCTTCGTATTTTCCGTCTTAGTCTCTGGCTTGCTGTCTTGCTTTGTATCCGACTTAGTCTCTGAATGAGACGATACCCGTACATCAACCTTCGCTTCAATTTTAGAATCTAGCTTGTTGTCCGCTTTTTTTTCAACTTTGACTTCAGGTTTTGCTGTCGATTTGACTTCAACAACTTTATCGGATGTATCGGTAACTGACTTACTCTCTACTTTCGGAAGAGTAATCGCTGCTGATTTCGCTGCACTGCGCTCAGTAGTATTGAGTTGCGTTATTACCCTATCATCGATCGCCGACTTAATAGGGACAACTGAAACGGACTTACCGTTGGCTGGCGATACTGGGTCAATAATCTCTTCACCAGGATCTACGTCGATCAGATCCTTTTTTCTTGGAGGCGCGGGTTCGACAGGTTTCGCGGCCTCAAGTTCCGGCACCTTATCTTTAGATGGGATGCGGATGGTAATATCTTCCGGCAGCGGCTTAGGCTCAGAGTCAAAAACCATTGGCAAACCGATGATAGCAGCCAGAGCAAGCGCCGTAGCACCAATCAACCGCCTTCTAGCACGCTTCTTCTCTGGCAAAACAGGATCATTTGCCTTGTTTTTACGTGTATTTTCGGGCTTTTTACCACGCGAGCGTGACTGAGCACTATCCTCTTCAGAACGAGAGCGGAACTCACCGCTATCGTGGCTGTCAGATGATTCTTTCTTTTGTTTAAAACGCGAGAGCAAACCCATGAGCAAATGTCTGGTTGGTTAGCGTTACCTACCACCACGCGCCATAAGAGCATAGTCCCATCGTGGAAAAATAACGCAAAATCACATCAATGCAGTGCAGTCCTTCGGGCGCGCATAACTCCAGCAACCGTAAGGAAAGAACCAAAGACCGCTATTCTATCATTTTCACCCGCTTTGCTGATGGCATGTGCATAGGCTTCTTCAGGAGAATTAAACGTTTGAACAGTTTTTTCTGAGTCAGCCAGTACGCCAGCCTCAACAATCTTATCTTTTAAATATGAAGCACCAGCTGCACGCGGCAATGGCAGATCACAAACACACCAATGGTCAACCTTCCCTTTTAGCTGCTCAATTACGCCCCCAATATCCTTGTCTAACATAGAACCGAATACAGCGTAGGTATAGGCATGAAAACCCATGTTGTCCAGGTTCTGCGACAAGGTCGCTGCAGCATGCGGATTATGCGCCACATCAAGCACTACCGTTGGACGGCCTGGCATTACCTGAAAACGTCCCGGCAAATCAACCATCACTAGACCCGTTCTTACTTCTTGCGCGCCAACAGGAAGCTCATTACGTAACGCTTCAAGTGCCGCCAAGACTGCAGCTGCATTGAGCAACTGATTTGCCCCGCGCAGACTTGGATAACCCAATGAATTGCGACGTTGCGAGCGCCCCGCAAAATTCCATTGTTGCTTATCGCCGTTATAATTAAAGTCGCGACCAAATAGCCATAAATCAGCACCAATTTTATTGGCATGGTCAATCAAGGATTGAGGTGGTAAGGGATCACCACAGATAGCTGCCTTTCCCGGCCGGAAAATACCGGCTTTTTCAAAGCCAATTTTTTCTCGTGTATCACCAAGGTAATCCACGTGATCAATATCAATGCTAGTCACAATGGATACATCAGCATCGATGACATTGACAGCATCCAGACGACCACCAAGACCAACCTCTAAAATCACCACATCCAGTTTCGCATCAGCCAATAATTTACAAATTGCCAAGGTCGTGAATTCAAAATAGGTCAAAGAAACGTCTTCACGCTTAAGCTCGACTTCGGTAAATGTATCGATAAAAACCTGATCATTGACGTTTTCACCATTGATACGAGCACGTTCATTAAAATCGAGAAAATGTGGCTTACTATACAAGCCAACGCGATAACCTGCCTGCAGCAAAACGGCTTCCAGCATGGCACAGGTTGACCCCTTACCATTCGTTCCGGCAACCATAATCACAGGGCATTTATATTCGATTTGAAGACGATTCTTGACGGCAGCAACACGATCTAGCCCCATATCAATTTCTTTGGAATGACGCGTCTCAAGGAGCGCCAACCATTCTGGCAAACTTACTGGTAATTTGGACATAGGATAAAAAAAGCCCGAATTAAACTAGTTCGGGCTTTTAGAAAAAGTAAGATAAATTAAGCGACAGCTTCAGCTGGCTGATTTTGCAACAAAGCTAACAAACGCGCGAGTTCTTCACGCATTTTGCGACGATCGACGATCATATCGATCGCGCCTTTTTGCAGCAAAAATTCTGAACGTTGAAAACCTTCAGGCAATTTTTCACGTACAGTGTTTTCAATCACGCGAGGGCCAGCAAAACCGATCAATGCTTTCGGCTCGCCTATCACAACGTCGCCCAGGAAAGCGAAGGAAGCAGAAACACCGCCCATTGTGGGATCTGTCAGCACAGAGATAAATGGCAGACGTTTTTCTGACAACTTCGTCAGCATCGCTGTCGTTTTTGCCATTTGCATCAGAGATAACAAGCCTTCTTGCATACGGGCGCCGCCAGTTGCAGTAAAGCAAATAAAAGGTACTTTTTGTTCAAGCGCAGCCTGGGCAGCGCGAACAAACCGCTCACCGACAACAGACCCCATAGAACCACCCATGAACTCGAATTCGAAACATGCTGCAACCACAGGGATGGACATAATAGAACCACCCATCACTATCAACGCGTCAGTTTCGCCGGTTGTTTCTAAGGCGTCTTTAAGGCGATCAGGATATTTTTTGCTATCTTTAAATTTCAATGTATCGACAGGCATGATCTCCTGGCCGATTTCATAACGACCACCAGCATCCAGCAAGGCATCCAGACGCTCACGAGCGCCAATACGCATGTGGTGGCTGCACTTCGGACAGACATGGATATTCGCTTCCAAATCCGAGCGATACAGTACGGCTTCGCAAGAAGGACATTTCACCCACAATCCCTCTGGGATGGATTTGCGATTTGCAGATTCCGAGCGCTGTATGCGCGGTGGTAACAATTTTTCTAACCAACTCATGTTTTCTCCTTTTTGCAGCCAACGTTATTTTGATACGTTAGCATCTGGTTCGATCTGGTCAAAGAACCGATCAGGCCTGTCCGGAGCGTATTTTACTCGTCCAAAGCCTGTCTGACACCAGAAATAAAACTTTTAACTGCGACAACACCATTTTCTGGCGTCGAATTTTCTAATTCCTGAATAATACGCGAACCAATCACAACCGCATCCGACACCGAGGCAATCGCTCTTGCTGTAGCACCATCCCGAATCCCAAAACCCACGCCAACAGGTACTTTGACGTGTTTTTTGATGCGCGGAATCATCTCTGCAACCGCATCCAAATCAAGGTTTCCAGAACCGGTAACACCTTTCAAGGACACATAGTACACATAACCACTGGCAATTTTACCCACCAATGCAATGCGCTCATCGGTTGATGTCGGGGCCAGCAGAAAGATTGTATCCATGCCATTTGCTTGCATTTTGGCAGCGAACTCCTCACATTCCTCAGGAGGATAATCGACTACCAGCACACCATCAACACCTACTTTTGCAGCCTCAGCAATAAACAAATCTTGCCCCATCCGCTCTATAGGATTGGCATATCCCATCAACACTACCGGCGTTTTTTGATTGTTTACTCTAAATTCGCGGACGAATTGTAATACATGACGCAAACCAACTCCAAATTTCAGTGCGCGTTCAGACGCGCGCTGAATGACTGGGCCATCCGCCATTGGGTCAGAAAACGGCACTCCCAGTTCGATAATGTCAGCCCCACCCTCCACCAAAGCGTGCATCAGAGGAACGGTCATCTCAGGTGACGGATCGCCTGCAGTGATAAAAGGAATCAGTCCTTTTTTTTGCTGAACAGCAAGTTCAGCCAATGTAGATTGTATTTTTGACATATACGTATTGATTATTTGAGTAGTATTAGGACAAAGATTCGCCACCATTGTCGTGATTAGTCATGCCAGATTATGACAACCCCATCCCCGTTCTTCCCAGTTGATCAAGTGACCTGACTCGCCGACACGCAAATTAAGTCAATTTAAGAGGAACACCGCGAATGAGGTTGAAAACCAAATTAAAGCGCTAATCCGGCACGCTCTGCAACGGTGTGCATATCTTTATCGCCACGGCCAGACAAATTTGCCAAAATTATTTTATCTTTTGGTAAAGTTGCTGCCAATTTGCAGGCATACGCCAGAGCGTGACTTGATTCCAATGCTGGAATAATGCCCTCAATACGACAACAATCGTGAAAAGCCTTCAACGCCTCGTCATCTGTGATGCCAACGTAGTGTGCTCTGCCACTATCTTTGAGCCATGCATGCTCAGGACCAACACCAGGATAATCCAGACCTGCTGAGACAGAATGCGTCTCGATGACTTGTCCGTTTTCATCTTGCAACAAGTAGGTACGATTGCCATGCAAAACACCGGGAGAACCAGCACTTAATGATGCTGAGTGACGTCCCGTCTCGATACCATCGCCTGCAGCCTCGACACCAATCAGCTGCGTATTTACCTCATCAATGTAGGGGTAAAAAATTCCCATTGCATTCGAACCACCACCGACGCAAGCGATCACATAATCAGGCTGACGACCGGTTTGTTCAGGCATCTGCCATAAACATTCCTCGCCAATTACTGCCTGAAAATCACGCACCATCATCGGATAAGGATGCGGACCTGCCACAGTGCCGATGATATAAAACGTATTTTCAACATTGGTCACCCAATCACGCATTGCCTCATTGAGAGCGTCTTTGAGCGTTTTTGAGCCAGATTCAACGGGAACAACAGTCGCACCTAACAACTTCATCCGGTACACGTTCTGCGCCTGACGTTTAACATCCTCAGACCCCATGTACACCACGCACTCCAGCCCAAATCGAGCGCAAATAGTGGCAGTTGCAACACCATGCTGACCTGCACCCGTTTCTGCAATAACACGTGGTTTACCCATTCGTTTTGCCAACAATGCCTGGCCGATCACGTTATTGATTTTGTGCGCACCAGTATGATTCAGGTCTTCACGTTTAAAATAGATTTGCGCTCCGCCCATCATCTCCGACCAACGACGCGCATGATAGACAGGCGACGGACGACCAACAAAATATTTTAACTCGTTGCGATACTCTTCCAGAAAAACAGGATCATGCTGATAACGCGCGTAAGCATCCTTAAGCTCAGTCAGCGCATGGGTCAGGGTTTCTGATACAAAAGTGCCACCATATTGACCAAAATGCCCACTCGCATCTGGAAATTGATAATTGGTTGCATGAAAGAGTTCTTTAGGTTGCTCACTGGCTTGAGCCAGCGAACCAAGGGCAGAAATGCCGGATTGGGTAGGTTGTTGCATTATTTTTCCCTTTGACCAAGTCGCTCAGGAATAAACCCGACCTCGACTCAGCATAATTGATCAGCCTGTCGCACGGCATCGATAAATGCACGTACTTTTATTTCATCCTTAACACCTTTTGTCAGTTCAACACCGCTACTGATGTCGACAGCAAAAGGGCGCACCTGACTAACTGCGCCAGTCGCGTTGTGTACGCTCAAGCCACCACTTAAAACGACCCGAGGCGCGAGCTCTTTTGGAATGAGAGACCAATCAAAAACCTTTCCACTACCGCCGTAACCTTCCACGAAGGTATCGAGCAATAAACCATGAAACAAAGGACTTGCAGCACGATAGGCCGCAGCACATTCTAACAAATCCTGCGAGGTTGTGTCAGTCCTGACGCGAAATGCTTTTAAAAACGGACGATTTACCGCAGCCGCGAGGCTAGCACATTGCTCTGGCGTCTCATCGCCATGAAACTGCAGCAACTGCACCGGCGCCTGAGCAATCACGGCGACCAGGTCCGCCTCAGAGATGTTAACAAACAAACCGACAGAAATTACAAATGGTGGGATCACACCCAATAATTGCGAAGCATGTTCCGGCGTTACGTAACGGGGACTGGGTGGATAAAAAACAAAACCCAGAGCATCTGCCCCAGCAGCCGCAACCATCCGAACGTCATCAACAGTTGTCAATCCACATATTTTTATTCTAGTCCGGTGCTGCATAAAGAAAACTCCTGTCGTTAAAACTGCATGGAGGCCATATTAGAGCGCCAATCCACCTAGCTTGATTCAAAGTAACGTGATTCTACCTGCGAAATTAAAATATTTACTTTCTGCCACAATGTAAGCAACGAACTTCTGCGACAATCATGACAAATAACAAAATCTTTGTCTGAAGGCCTATGATTACCTCCACCCCAGAAATCCACGAGGACGATGTGACCAAGCTATTCGGCCTCAGAATACGTCGCATGCAATTCAGTCAAGCCAGTGACCACCTGCTGCGCATTGCAGCACAAAGAGGCAACAGAAGCCAAGTGATCGTCACACCCAACGTCGACCATATCGTTCGCCTTGATCAGCAGCCAGATTTCAAAGCACTTTATGCGAAAGCTGACCATATTTTCGCGGATGGTATGCCGATTGTATGGGCAAGTAAAATGACACCGCACCCTCTGACAGAAAGGGTGACTGGTGCCGATTTGTTTGTTTCCTTGTGCAAAGGTGCAGTAACAAAGGGATTATCCATTTTCATTCTTGGTGGCATGCCGGGACAAGAAGATGAATTAATTGCTTCATTCGCGAAGGTCTATCCTGGATTGAAAGTTCATATCGTCTGTCCTTCAATGCAATTCACGCCCGACGGTCCCGAGGCCGATGCTGCAATACTCAGAATTCAGGAAACGCGGCCGGACATTTTATTTATTTGCCTCGGAATGCCTAAACAAGAATATTTTGCGTTCAGATACCAACGCGAGCAAACCAGCAACAATTGCCCGCTTATTCTTTGCGTGGGCGCGGCGATGGAGTTCGCATTAGGCCAAAAGAAACGTGCGCCAATGTGGATGCAGAAAATTGGATTGGAATGGTTCTGGCGCCTTGCCAGCGAACCCCGCCGACTGTGGCAGCGCTATACAATCCAAGGTTCAAAATTTATTAGCATCCTATTAAAAGAGCGCCGCTTGCATAAGTAGACATCATGAAATAAGGATCCGACTAGGCAAGACCATCCCAAATAATCCAAAGACAAAAGCCGATCTTCCACTGAAGACCGGCTTTTGTTTTGCTACGGGAGAACTTTTATATTACAGGAAACAACAAATGTGTTCTCTGCAATGATTCAGTCTTACGCAACTTTCTTCGCATCGAAGAATTGTTCATCTTCTGTCGAACCATGCAACGCTGTCGTCGAAGACTGACCTTGTTGGATAACTTGCGTTACCGCATCAAAGTAACCTGTACCAACTTCGCGCTGATGTTTAACTGCAGTAAAGCCTTTTTCTGCGGCTGCAAATTCAGCTTCTTGCAATTCAACGAATGCAGACATCTGGTTACGTGCATAGCCGTGTGCCAGGTTGAACATGCCGTAGTTCAATGCATGGAAACCAGCCAAAGTGATGAATTGGAACTTGTAACCCATTTTACCCAATTCTTTTTGGAATTTAGCAATTGTTGCGTCGTCCAGGTTTTTCTTCCAGTTGAACGATGGTGAGCAGTTGTATGACAACAATTTACCTGGGAATTTAGCGTGGATTGCATCCGCAAATGCTTTTGCAAATTCCAGATCAGGCTTACCAGTTTCACACCAGATCATGTCAGCATATTCTGCATATGCCAGACCACGGGAAATCGCTTGCTCCAGACCTGGTTTAGTTTTGTAGAACCCTTCAACTGTACGTTCACCAGTCAAGAATGGCTTGTCGTTGTCATCAACATCAGAAGTCAACAAATCTGCTGCTTCAGCATCAGTACGTGCCAACAGAACAGTTGGCGTGCCCATGACGTCAGCTGCCAGACGTGCTGCATTCAATTTTTCAACTGCTTCACGTGTTGGAACCAACACTTTACCGCCCATGTGACCGCATTTTTTCACGGAAGCCAATTGATCTTCAAAGTGAACGCCAGATGCGCCCGCTTCAATCATGGCTTTCATCAATTCAAATGCGTTCAGCACGCCACCGAAGCCAGCTTCAGCGTCAGCAACGATTGGTGCAAAGTAATCGATATCGCCTTTGCCTTCGGACCATTGAATCTGATCTGCACGTGTCAATGTGTTGTTAATACGTTTAACAACCAGTGGTACAGAGTTAGCTGGGTACAAGGATTGATCTGGGTACATTTCACCAGCAACGTTAGCGTCGCCAGCTACCTGCCAGCCAGACAGATAAATTGCTTTTAAACCAGCTTTAACCTGTTGCATTGCTTGGTTACCAGTCAATGCACCAAGTGCATTGATGAACGGCTCGTTGTTAACCAGATCCCATAATTTGATCGAACCATTTTTAGCGATTGTGTGCTCAACCTTGATCGAACCACGCAGACGAACGACGTCTTCTGCCGTGTAGTTACGCTTGATACCTTTCCAGCGTGGATTAGTATCCCAGTCTTTTTGCAATTCAGCTATTTGTTGTTCGCGTGTTGTCATGCTTCTCTCCTGTGGTCAAAACAAATGAAATGTGTGCTGCGTTGAGATAAATAATAGGAGATTTTTTGCAGAGCAACAAGGTCTTATATAAGACATATAACAAATTTATTTTCCTTAATATTCAATGACTTAAATTTGCAATTTCGCGATACGAAATAAGTTTTCTCAGAATGAGAAAAATAGTTTGTGCAAGATGCCCTTGGGATTTCACATTGCAAAAACCGGTTTTCACATTGCAAGAAATAAAGTAGATTTCGCTCAAAAAATTACCTTGAGGCAAATATTTAATGAAATTCTAAAAAAAATCGAGGAAAAAACTGAGGAAAAAAAACCACAAACGGCGCCTCAGGTATTGCTGAGACACCGCCTTTGATGAAAAACAATGTTTGAAGAAATATATTTGATAATTCTTCTTCAAATACAGGGTTCAATCATTATCAGAGAGCAAAATTTCGTACCACGGTGAGGACTTATTTAATGTGATGTTGAAACCTTGTCCGCTACGTACAACATCACTTGCAGCAACAGGGGCAAGTCGCTGACCATCACCGTCCAATGGATAGATGAGCATACGTTTTGCGCTTGAGGGATAAAAGAAATTAACACTGATGCGCTCCAACCACACTGGTCCAGTTGCATCTCTTGGACCAGACGGTTTTGTTGCCCCAGACACATCTGGTTCCAACGTCCACCAGCCAGACTGCCCTGAATAGGGCACAACATTCTTAGGTCGTGCAGGCAGCGTATCTGGCTGCGTCCCTGTTGTTGCACCGCTTAAAGTCAATAATAGACGGTGGGACTTACTGATTGGTTTAGCATCCCGAGTCACTAATAACAGCACACCAAATTGCCGTCCTTCTTTAGAAAATACCGGCGTCAGCAAATTCGAAAAAGAAGACGAAATGCTCATTCGCGAGTACCCCGCAAATAAAGCACTATATTGCCCGACTACAGTAAGGTTGGGCGCATCACGATCACTCACCATCCGGCCACTATTTACTGACCAAATTGCACCTAGACTCCCCTCATCAACTGATGACTTACTCTTACTAAGTGCAGTCTTCAGATCAGCAACCGGTGCGGCATAGTTCATACCAACCCGTTTAAAGAACACCTCTTTAACATCGATATTCAAATTCTTCTTTAAATATTCGCTATAGGCATCCGAACTAACTCCCTCCCCCATCGCAGCGAGCATCAGGCGGGCTTCTGGAACGAGTGGGATCGTTAGACTTTCCCGCAAAGCAGGAATCTGAAACTGTCTAAACATCGTCGCCGATATTCCCGTCGTAACAAGTTGACCAGCGTGTCCGCTCAAACCAAAACTATCAGGCAAGGCGCGCCAGGTATTACCATCGGCATAGTGAAAGAAAAAGAGTCCATCCCAATCCTGCGCACTAGCAATCGCAACCATCACCGGCATAATTTCAGCGCTTTGGCGATTTGGATAGGCTTGGTTAAACTCGCTAATCACAAAAGGTTTTTTCTGACTCCGATAAAACGCACGCTTCAAGAGCGACTCGAATCCTTCGCGAACGGCCGATTGATCTCGCATTCTCCAGTCATTGCGATCCCAAGACTGATGCGGAAAATCATAATGATCAACATAAAAATGCTCATCCAAATAATCCATATCCTTTTGTGAGTCAGCATTCATCACGCCGCCGTAGTACATTTGCGTACCAGTCAATGGCACCATATCGCCTACTTCGGCACGAATAGCCTGACGCATCGTGTCTAAATACTGCCAATCCATATCAGACAAGAAACGAACGAAATCTACGACGCGACGCTCTGGGCCAGCGTCTGGCACATTGAATTTTGGCTCTAGTATCGCTGGTGGTGCGACGTCAATTTTAGCCAGCGCTTTTTTTGCTAATTGTTGGCCACGTGCAACCCAGCCATCACCAAAGGCGACGGCACGCGCCTCCTCCTGACGGACCAGCACCGCCCCCTGTTTGGTCATGCTACAACTCGCCCACACACGACAAGCTTTATCTACACTTCCATACTGGCGCTGCACCCAACGCTGCCATTGCACTTGCAATAAACGCTGGTATTCGCCTTGCAAACTATCAACCTCTTTGCGCTGCCAAGCGCCGACCAGTGATGATTCATTATTAATTTCCACCATCGCCAGCGTCGGGTCATTGTTTAATTGCAGGCGACGTATGAGTTGCTGTGCATACTCTACTTGCAATGCAATCATCCGTGGCTCAAACAAATGCAATGGACTACTGGCAAATGGCATACTTTCGCCAGGAACAAGTGGTGTTACCTGATCGACGGCATAACGAAACGTGTATCCGACGTGGAGATTCAAGTTAACATAAATCCCCTCGTGCCTAAGGGCTTCAATTAACGTGCGCAGGCGCTGCACCGCTGTCGGATTAAAGGTCGGATAAGCACCTGTTGTTAAAATCCCCTGCGGTTTATCATCGCTATCACTCAAAACAGAGTCAAGTTGATGCAAACGTACCGCATTAAACCCTAGGCTGCGAAGACGTTTAGCAATCTTCGATGCATCTTCTTCTTTTGGAAAATTAGCAGGCCCCGATAAACTGATTCCAAACAGACGCACGCGGACGTCGTCTTTGGTGTTTGATTGTCTATCGCTACCAACACGATAAAAATGCGCATTCTTTACAAATAAACGATCAGTTGGACCTAGCGAATGATTGAGGCCGCTAAAATCAGTGATGCTCGACATTTGTTCTTCGTTGATGGCAAATGGATACCAATCGATATTTGCAGCCGCTGCGACACCATGTGCGAGCAAAAACATGCCGAACAAACAAAAATACATACGCTGTTTGCTGTTTTCGAGAAAATAGTTCATGAAATAAATCGCATTAATAAGGCAAGCCATTAGAATATCGCACAAACAATTATCAAATATAGCCATCAATGAAAATTACTGTAAACGCGTCGCGAAAAGTTGATGTTTCTTCAGGTGAAATGATCCTGATTCAACTTATGATCGTTTTGTTCGTGATTTTCTCTCTTTTGCCTTTTGGCATTTCCTGGGATTACTCAGGAACCTCTGCATTAAATATGGAAGGGTCGTTGACCACTAAACTAGAATGGGGTGGACTTATTAGTGTAGCGGCCTTCGTTTTATATCGTCACCTCCCGGTGACGATTGCCGATCTACGAGAATTGAATCCCTTTTTAGTTGCGGTACTGACTTGGTGTTTACTATCTAGTTTTTGGTCCCCGCTTCCGGGTGTTACCTTCAAACGAGCAATCCAACTCTATGGCCTTGTCATGATAGGTCTGAGTATTCAGATGTCGCCAAAACCCTTAAATATCTTAATTCGCTGCATGCTTTTTACACTCATGGGTATATTGGTGTTATCGCTCTTCATGGTTATCACCAGTCCAAGTATTGGGATCGATTACCAATTAGGCGGCGCTTGGCGTGGCGCGTTGTCTCAAAAAAATGAATTAGGCCAGGTGGCAGCGATATCGATCCTCCTCTGGCAAGTTCGCGCCTGCATCGAAAAAATTGATATTCGAATATTGCTAATTAGCATCTTTTTCAGTTTTTTCATGCTGGTAATGAGTAAGAGTTCAACCAGTCTGATCATCGCCATTGCATCCAGTCTCATCTTTCATACTTTGAGGAAACGACGCATTCACTCAGACTACTCCTTATCCCGCATCCTCCTCAGTCTTTTATGCATTGTGATTCTGGGCCTATATGTATTCTTCATGCAGGAATCACGTTTCCCTACCTGGGCCGAGGTCTCGTCACCTATTGCTCACGTTTTTGACAAAGGCTCCGATCTGACAGGTCGAACTGCCATTTGGGAACTGGTCTGGTTAGAGATTCGCAAGCATTGGGTGATAGGTTTAGGCTATGGCGCATTCTGGCTCGGCCCTGACAGCTTGTCACAGTTTGTTATCAGTGCATTGCACTGGGTACCATTACAGTCGCACAATGGTTATATGGATATTTTGAACGAACAAGGCATCATTGGACTAACCCTGACAATCTTATGTCTGTTGACTCAAATCGTCATGCTGGTAAGAATGGCACAGAGCGACCGCATTCAGTCAGCATTCTGGACTGCGATGCTACTGGTTGTCATCGTAACCAATTTTACTGAAAGCAGTCTGTTCCGTGGTTTCGGGTTTCAGAATGTCTTCTTTATCTTTGCGTTAGTTGCCGGTACGGCTGTCAACAGGAGATTATCTGCACAAAACGATCAGATTATTCAAAAATAGTCCCCGTTAATTTAAAAATTTCCTGCCAAAATTTAAGCATGGACGTTCAACGAATCGATAAGATAAGTCTGCCAGAACAATCGATACACCAATCATGATGGTGATTCGCAAGGATAAAGAAAGTGCCGGTATCCATGCTGTAATGATCGCAAACACCAACCATTGATACAGATAGAGTGAATAGCTAATCTTACCCAGATAATTGAGCAACCCGAGACTTAAGAAGCGACTCGCGAACGTATCCTTCAACACCAAGTACGAAAACATGCAGGCAAGTGCGATCCCTTGCAATGAATAGCGATAAGATTCACGGAAATTCTCATCACGCGAGATCAGAGAATAGAGCATCGCCATTACACCGAACACAAGGGTTTCGCGTCGCTGAAGCAGAGCAATCGCTCTTGGATATCTTGCCAACAAAATAGCAAACCCCGTACCGTACATAATCGAATCCACGCGCGTATCCGTCGCTTTATAAATTCTGTAATGCACCAAATGCTCAAGACCAACGCCATAAACAAGATAAACACGCCAGGCTAGGACGATGAGCACCAAGCTAAAAATCACGGTCAAAAACCGTTTCGGCACACTGATCAGCCCCAAAAATACAAATGGAAAAATCATATAAAAGTGCTCTTCAACTGCCAGTGACCAAGTGATCGACAAAGGTGAAGGTAATAGACTGTCACTAAAACCAATAAAAATACCAAAATAATTGGCAAAGTAAAAAAATACAGAGGCTAATTCTATCCAAGTCCATTGTGTCCCCGCACGTTGCATCACACACAGGGAAATCATAACGAACACAACTAACGCAGGCATCAGTCTAAAAACCCGTCGCAAGTAAAATTTTTTGATACTGATGCGCCCGGCTTCATCCCATTCAGTGATCATCAGACGGGTAATAATAAAACCGCTAATGAAGAAAAAAATGGTGACGCCGAGCCCCCCAGGCACAATGTGCCCAAGCCACGCATGTGAAAGCAGGACAAGTAAGATCGATACAGCTCTAAGACCATCCAGAGCAACAATGCGAGTGTGATGTGTTGCGTTCATGATTAAAAAAAGAGAAAAAGCAATTTATGTATCGCCATAAACATGCGCAACAACACCGCGAAAATGATTTAACTTTCCAAGTTGAGAAAACCCGATCCTGGCCCAATGGAAAGCTTTTAAGGGCGCAAATAACCCGAGCAATAGCATAAGACCAAAAGCCACGAGCATTTGCGCAATCGCCCTAATCGCAAGCCAACTGCCCCGTTTCCACGCGCGAGGACCAGAGAGCATCGCCAATTCAGTTCTCATGAACAGTTGCCCCGTCCTAAATGAACGCTGTAACAACCATGATGCCTTCGCACGTTCTAATGGCACGACTTCTGAGACGGGCGCCTCATCACACCACACCATCTTTGCACCGTTAACATCGAGCGTTCTGAATAGCATGCTGTCTTCCCCACCAGTTTTACCGAAAGCGGGATCGAAAGGACCTTCTTGCCCTGCAGGCGTCAATTGTTCCAGTAAAGCCCGTCTAACCAATACATTTCCACTACGCGCGTTTTTGTCATCAATACGCGTGCCGGTAAGTAAACGACGTCGATCAAAATAAGCACCACGAACAATCCACGACGGAACACCTAGAGCATATTCTGGTATGACAGGCGCAAATACAACGTCTGCCTCATATTGCTTCTGAGTTTGAAGTAGATTTGCCAGCCAATTTGCTTCAGGATACTCATCATCATCGACCATGCATATCCATTCACCAGTCGCAACGCGGATCGCCGCATTACGTGCAAGAGATATATTTGATTCGCTCAATGCAATGCACATCAACTGTTCCGGATAGGCTGCGGACATTTCAGCTAACACCTCGGACGCACTTTGATCAATATCGTTATCGACGACGACAACGTTAAGCTTACTCCCCGATACATTCTGAGAAAATACTGCCGCCAATAAACGACGCAGCATTTCTGGCCGTCGAAAAGTGCAAATACAAACGCTAACAGAAGTCATATGTGATGACTAGCGCGTAGTTCGACGCTGGAACACGCGTCCTAGTACTGCTATTACTCTCTCAATCAATCCTGGTGTAGACTGATTTTTAGCGGACTTAAACTGGTTGAACACAGTACCAATGACCTGAACGCCTGCCGCCTGCATATCACTCTTCGTTTGCCTGAGATCACTGAGTAAGGTTGTATCCTTTTGCGCCATCAGCAAAACATATCCGACCTGATGCGCGACCATCTGCGCATCCGAAGCCAGTGACGAAGTGTAAGTATCAAATATCACCGCATCAAACTGTTCGTGGCACGCATCCAACAATTCTCGGATACGTGGAACACGTAAAATCTCCAGAGGGTTTGGTGCTCGTGGACCTGCTGGCAAAATATGTAAATTTGGCATTAATGGAATGAGTGCCTCTTTCAGCGCAATCCGCCCTGCTAACACCGAAGACAAACCATCTGGTGCGCCGAGCGCAAATAACGAGTGAAGATCCCCAGAACGCAAATCTGCATCAACAAGCAGCGTGCGGCGACCGACCTGCGAAAGAGCAATCGCCAGACTCGCTGCCATGTAAGACTTTCCTTCATTCGGGCTGGCACTGACGAGCGCGACATGAATACGATCCTGCAAACTGAACTTTAATAACAGTTCGCTACGTAATCGTCTGATCTCCTCAGACTCTTTGGAGAATGGAAAATGAAAAAAACGTAATTTTTCATCCGCAGAGCCATTGATTAACTCTTTAGAGCCAAACCCAAACTGCTCACCGAGGGCAGAATCAATTTCTACCTGGGTCAAAAAACCAAGACTTAATGCTGCATCGCCAAAACGTAGTTTTTTTTGTCTCTGTTCTGTCGCAATTTGCTCTACTTGTTCTGAAGTAAGTAATCCTTTTTGCAAAAAAAGATCGCCTAAGCGTCCAATTTTTACCGGCGAGGCCGCTGTTTGTTCTACGTTTTCCGGTTCCGACATAGCCATTCTCTTTTTTGCCTCTTGTTTTATACGCGTCCGGAGACTGAAGGTGCCTCTTCAAAACCGATTTGAGCAAGTACTGGCACATCAAATTCGCGCTCGAGATCTTCCGCGCAACGAACTCTTCGTTGTAATAGCTCCAGCAAAAAGGCAAGACTCAGACCGAACAAGAGACCACCAAGCAGACCAAAGATCAGATTATTCCTCATGAGAGGCTTGGCATGTTTGTCAGGTACTTCGGCCCATTGCATCACTGTCGCATCAGAAATGGCAACATTACTCGTCATCAGCAATTCATCAAATTTCTGAATCGCAGCGTTGTAAATTTTTTGTACGCTATCGAGCTGACGCTGATATGAACTGATCACATCACGATGTTTTTTATTCTCAAATGTTTTTTTCTGATAAGTTGCCAGCTCTTCCTCCATAACCTTTTGCTGACGAGCAAGCCGACTTTCTACGGATTGCATCGAATCAACCGCTGTTGATGATTCACGCTTCAGCCTTGCCAGCAGAGTCTGGCGCTCGTCCTGAATAGCAATATATTTTGGATGACGCGGCCCAAGCGTTGATTGCGCATTCGCCAATTGCACATCCAACGCGATTAACGCAGCTTTGAGACCAGAAATATTACCGGCGCCGACGACCTCCGGAAGATCCGAACGCAGGTTTCCTTGTTTTACAAGACCATCCAAGGACTGCTTTTTAGCCTGCGCTTCCACACGTTGTAGTTGCACATCCAATATGCGAGCACTCAGTGCACTCATCTGGCGAGATTCTAGGTCAGCACGCTCATCAACATCAACAATTTGAAACTCTTGCTGATAACTGGTTAACTTTTTCTGAATCTCATCAATCTGACGACTCAGCGTCTCTAACTGGGTATTGTATTGATCCTTACGCGCACGTGCGGGAGCATTCATCATTTCCAAGGACAGGTCGATATATGCTTTTACGACTGCGTTAGTAATGTCTTTCGCTTCTTTAGGATGATGAGACGAATATTGGACCTCGACAACTCGGCTATTTTTGTGTGGTGCAACTTCCACGTGCTCGGTAATTGACTCAGCTAATAGTCTCAGGGAGCGCTGTTCTCCGTATTTAGCAACGAGAGTTCGGAAATCGTCAGTATCTTGCAAACGAAGCGACTCAATCACGCGTTGAGCCACCTGAACACTGCGGATAAGGTCAAACTGCGTCTCCAAATAGCTTTCGTCTTGCATCGGATTAAACTGCCGCCCGTTAATGGGGTCATTAATCCGATAATCGATATAAATATTAGCGCTGGCTACGTAAGTCTTCGGCAAAATGAGACTAACGACCGCTGCAATAACAACTGCCGCTACTGTGACGTTAAAAATCAACGTCTTTCTTGCGCGCAGCATTGCGCCAATTTGTGTAAACGAAAGAATTAATTCAGTGGGTGAACTTCGCATTGGTGATTTTAGAAAATGCGTTCATTAATAAATACAACATCACCCGGACGCACCACATCGGTAATGCGCGCGGCGATCTCTTTCATTTCGCCATTTGGCAATTTGCGGTGAATAACCATGCGCGAAGTACTACCACGATCAGTCACACCACCGCCGATAGAAATAACACGCATGACATTCAAATCATCTTCCATCGGGTAAGCCCCTGGGCGACGTACCTCACCATAGACGTAAAAATTCTTTAACTGACCAACGACCAGAACGTCATTTGGCAGAACTTTCTGCGTAAACTGACCGTTATTTCTATCATTGTCGAAATCAAGTTGAATACTCGCGTATTGCGCCAGTTCGGTTTTTCCATCAACACTTGAGCGGCGTAGAATTTTGATGGTTTTATCCGCCCGCTGCGTCAAACCTCCAGCTAAACTTAAGGCGTCTAGTACACTTAGGGTACCCTGTAAAATAAAACGACCTGGTCGCGAAACCTCACCAAGGACGGAGAAACTACGACTGATTTGCTGGCCAACTTTTACCGACACTTTCGGGTTCACCAAGTATTGACTCGCTTCTAGCTTGTTTGCAAAAATAACTGCGATTTCCGAACCCGTTTTTCCTTTGACTTCTACAGTACCTACCAAGGGCAAGGTTACAACACCATTTGCACCAACGATAATATCGGCACTTAAATCAGGCTGACCAAAAACCGTTACTAATAATTGATCGCCCTCGCCAACGATGTCATTCTGCAGTTCCCCAGAATCCGGATTGGCATCACTAACAGCGACGTTTCCCACTTTTGGAGAGTAAACAGCACCAGCCAGTCCTGTTAAATTTTGCTCAATCTTCAACTGCGAGGGAGGGTTATGATTATCGTCTTGCGCCATCAAATTAAACGAGAACAATAGCAAACACAGTCCAGCGATATAAAAACCTGGAAGTTTCAGCTTTAATTTAGATCTGGCGGCAAAAATCATTGAAAACCAAGCGTATAAGAAAACGTATAAGGAAAACAGTTTATTTTATCTTGCAACAACCATTTCCGTGATATTTTTTTGTCATAGAAACAAAACGAAGCCAGTATAGCCAATTTCGCCATGAGAATTACTCTGACATAACAATAATTAACCATTAATAAATTGTCACCCTTGTTAAGCTACGTTAACATTACGCAAAAGAATCGAAAGAGAACTTATGACGACTATGCACGCAGATAACAACAACTCCCCTGAAGCATTAAACAATCAGGTAAAAAACGTCAACACTGTTCCTTTGGTAATTATTGCCCCAGTTCGCGATGAAGCAGATCTTATCCGACTTACGCTTGACTCTATAGTGCAGCAAACAGTACATCCAGTCGAATGGATTATTGTCGATGATGGGTCGCGTGACAACACTGCCGAGATCGTGCAGGAATATGCAGAAAAATACAACTTCATTCGTCTCGTCAAGCGTCCAGATCGCGGATTCCGAAAAGTAGGCGGAGGCGTAGTTGCAGCGTTTAAATTTGGCATTTCACAAATTCAACACACTGACTACCAGTACATTGCCAAGCTTGACGGCGACATGTCCTTTGGCCCGAAGTACCTAGAAGTGATGTTCAAGGAGTTTGCTAACGATCCAAAATTAGCCGCCGTTTCCGGTAAAGTGTTCCGCGAAGAGGATGGACAGCGCATTGAAGAACTAATTATTGATGAACATGTCGCAGGCCAGTTCAAACTGTACCGACGCGTCGCCTTTGAACAAATTGGTGGATTTGTCGAAGAAGTGCTTTGGGACGGGATTGACGTTCATACTGCCAGAATGAAGGGTTGGAATACCAAAAGCTTTTATCACCCTGACGCAGTATTGATGCATCATCGCTTGATGGGCTCCTCAGATAAAAATGTCTACCGCGGCCGCCTGCGTTGGGGGCGAGGTATCTGGTTTATGGGATACCATCCTTTGTATGCTATTGCCTCTGGCGTTTTCCGCATGCGCGAAAAGCCTTTTTTCATTGGGGGTCTATTGATCATCGCCGGATACATTGGCGCAGCGCTTAAGGGCGCACCTCGCTATGACAATCTCGAATTCAGGGAGCACCTACATCGCTGGCAGTTGGGGCAAATTAAAAACTTATTCTTCAAAAAAGAAGTAAAGTAACTTCACGCTTTTCAACTGATAAATCATGTTCAGCTCCCATTCCCACACGACTGCGTCACAACCGGCACACTTATTGTCGGTACTCACTGGCATTGCCTTTAGTGCAGCCATTTGCGTGACCTTGTTCAGCATTATCAGTGTCGTTGGGCATGTTGATGATGACGTTTTTGGTATTCGTTTTGTCATTGCGGCGATGACTAGTATTATTGTTTTTTCTAGTCACAGACTTTTGAATTCGCTCCAGGAGAAGAATGTCTTCTCACTACTACCAAAGCTGACATGGCGTTGGTTTATTGTTTTTATGGTGGTTTTACTCTCTGCGTACGTTGATAAAACATCAGAACAACTCTCTCGGAAGGTCATGCTACTCTGGCTAGTCATTACGCCCTTCTCGTTGTTGGTGATGGCGTTACTTATTCGTGGCATTGCTACTGCATACTATTCAAACCCTAACAATCGGCGTAAAGCGGTTCTCATTTGGTCCAACTCAGCATGCGCAGATCTGGTGAGCTCCTTGCGCGATTCGCCATTAGCAGCGGTTGACATCATTGGTTTTTTTGATAACCGCAATGCCTCTCGACCGCCCGCAAAACTGGAACGTCTTGGTGATTTGAGTGACGCGGTTGATTGGATTGTGGACCCAGAAACAGGGAAAATCAAAGTGGATGTCGTCTTTATTGGGTTAAACACCAAAGAGCCTGAAGAACTGTCAGAAATATTGGAGATCCTATACGACAGCACTGCGACAACTTATTTTGTACCGGAATCTTTAATTTTTGGTATGCCAGGCATTCAACTGCGCGAATTAGCGGGAAGAGCCGTATTGGCTTCTGCAGAAACACCCTTCATCGGTCTGGCTGCGCTACCTAAGCGGCTGATTGACTTTTGTGGCGCACTTATTGGCTTAATTCTTTTATCGCCTGTTTTGTTAGCCATTGCGATTGGCGTCAGATTAAGTTCCCCTGGTCCAGTGTTCTTCAAACAGGTCCGGTATGGCATTGCCGGAAAAGCGATCAATGTCTATAAATTCCGAAGTATGAAGATGGCGCCCAAAGATACGCCAGTGATTCAGGCAACAATAGGCGATAACAGGGTAACGAAATTTGGCAGTTTTATCCGTAAAACATCCTTGGACGAGTTACCGCAGCTTTTTAATGTTCTGACTGGTGACATGAGCTTGGTCGGACCACGTCCACATGCGGTCGCGCACAATGAGCTGTACCGCAAGTTAGTCAATGGCTATATGTTCCGCCACAAAATCAAACCAGGCATCACTGGATGGGCACAGGTGAATGGCCTTCGTGGAGAGACTGATACGTTAGAAAAAATGCAGGCCAGGGTTGATTACGATCTCTATTATTTACAACACTGGACTATCTGGCTTGATTTTGTCATTTTATGGCGAACAGTAAAGGTTGTATTTGGCGACAAGAACGCTTACTAACTAAGCACACTAGAGCACCACCGAGACCATGTGCAGAATGGAAAAACGAGATGATTTAACGTCTCGTTTTTCTGATTTATTTTAGGCGATTTTTCAATTGGCGCAGATAGTTACCCATCGATGAATTTTTAAGTCCTTGCCGCAATTGCGAATAACTTGCCTGGGTCCGACTGATGATTGCAGGCGAAGATACCGCACCCTCACACAAATCTATATGACCAGTCGCAAAACGAAGTTTATAAGGCTGTTCTCCCCTACCCAAATCAATCAAGTTAACCCCTGTCAATGCTGCCTCTCTCGCACAAGAGGCCAATAGTATCAACCCAGGAGAAAACTCAGCGAAGGCCGTTTCATACCACGGAAACCAATAATGTAGGGTCGTCGCCGAACGCATTCCAAAATGGGCTGCAATCAAAGTATCTCCAGCGTACAAGGTTGAAAGTACCCCCGCAAAATCACTGGCATTTGCATGATGAATAGCCTCAACAGTTGAACGAATCCAAGGTATGGCAAACGCATCATGTGCCGGACCAAGAGTACGAATAAACTGATCTGACTTCCCCTTTAACAACGCAGCAAATTCTTCCGGTTGATGGGTATCAAAGCAAAAACGTAATGGCCCTATTTTTTTAGCTAATTTTCGTTCACTAGTCTCTATTTTTTTTAATAAAGAGGCATCCCGTGTTTCTTGTAATCGTTGTGCATAAGCGGCAAACCCACCCTCTAAGTTTAAAGTCAGTGACTTGCTGTACTCCCACGCAAAAGGTGAAAACTCAACTCGCTCAGACGGCATATGGTTAAAACCCATGTAGCAGACACGCATCGCACGCAACGCTGCTGTCAGCGGCATTTGCATGCGCGGTGCCAACACTGGTCCCTGATAATCAGTAAGGCCGCCACCAACCACCTCAGCAACCAGCGAACTTTTGTGATGAAATGGAAGAAAACCACAGACTGCACCTGCGTCTTCCATCACCAGGATACGGGTATCAGGACGTGATTCACCAACCAGTAAAGAATAAGTTGGGTGATAATAAGGACTCTGATAAGTGGGCGCACCCTGCAATAAATGCGTCCATGCAGTTTGCAATCCAACATCGAGCTCCTGGCAGGAGATTACATTGAATTTCATTGGTTTTCTAATGCGTGATTAAGCAAATATTGCTCCAAACTTTCTTGCAATTGAGATTCCATCGCCACTTCAACGACCGTCGACAAGCGGCTCCCCTGAACAGGCTCAAATACAAAGATCCGGTAGATATCCGCAAGTTTCAATTTTTCTGGGTTGGCAGTTAATGTCCATAACTCCCCACCCTCGTTTCTTTTGGCCCACCATACGGACTGACTTTTCGTAACGACATCTGCCACAATTTGGGAGACCCAGCCAGCCTCTTGCATGCGCCCCAACAAGCCTTCGATTTCATCCAGCCCAAATCGCGTCTTCAGGCGGAGTTGCGCCACGCTAACCACGGCATCATTTTTCTCTTTGCGTGCCAGCGCGAGTACCTGAAGCAAGCGCATCGCATCCTCAAATGCACTTCCGGGTGTTGGCACATGCCACCAACGTTCAAACTTCACAATCGGTAACGCGGCGGCGATGACGGCACCAATCAGCGTGATTAACCATGACAAATAAATCCAGATCAGAAAAATCGGTACCGCGGCAAGCGCTCCATAGACAATAGTGTACGTTGGAAAGTGCGTTACAAAAATCGCAAATCCTCGCTTCGCCACCTCAAATGCACAACCGGCGAATACGCCCCCCCAAGCAGCATCATGCCAATCCACCGCCCGGTTAGGAACAGCCAGATACAATAATGTGTAAGCACAGGTAGTAAAACCAACTGAGATCAGCGTATAAAACACCCCCCCAATAAAAGGGACAGCGCCAACGACACCGCTGGTCGCAGTAAATAAGTATGAAGTAATCGAAATGGAGACGCCAATTAAGAATGGCCCCAAAGTGACAATCGCCCAATATACTAATAACCGCTGAACGAAAGGCCGCGATCGTTTTACTTGCCAGATTTCATTAAAAGCCCGGTCAATAGTAGCCATGGTAGCAACGGCTGTCATCATTAATGCAACACCACTCACGGCAGATAAACGCGTCGCTTTGGTCGCAAATTGGGTCAGGTAGCCTAGAATGGTGTTCGCAATCCCTTTGGGCATTAAATTCTGAACAAAATAGGCATCAAGCGATGTGCGGAACGTGTTGAACAACGGAAATGCCGTAAAAATTGCCAGCGCCACAGTCAAGATAGGTACGAGCGCTAAGACGGTCGTGAAAGTCAAGCTCCCAGCAACTTGCGTCAGTCTTCCTTCACGCAACCTTTGCAGGCCGAAAAAAAAGAGATTCTGTAAATGCTTCAACGACAATCCGCGCATAATTTTCTTAAAAAAATAAGTTGCCGCTATTTTACTTAGAGAGTGCCCAAAAAGTCTCATATAATAATCATTATGAATACATCCTCGCTTACGATTCTCGTTTTATTTTATTCGCGCCATGGCAGCACCCAAAAAATGGCCGAATTCATCGCTCAGGGCATAGAGAGTGTTCCTAGGTGCGATGCACGCTTACGCACAGTCCCAGCTGTTTCTACCACTGTCGAGGCTGTTGAGTCAGATATCCCAACCGATGGCGCACCTTATGTCGAGTTAGCGGATTTAAAAGAATGCGCCGGCCTAGCCTTAGGATCGCCAACCCGCTTTGGCAACATGGCAGCTGCAATGAAATATTTTCTGGATGGAACTGCCGCAGACTGGCTCTCCGGTACGTTAACTGGCAAACCTGCCAGTGTATTTACGTCAACGGGCAGCTTACATGGAGGACAAGAATCAACGCTGTTGACAATGATGCTTCCGCTTCTCCATCACGGCATGTTATTAGTAGGTCTGCCTTACGGCCAACCAGAACTGATGACGACCACGACTGGCGGCAGTCCCTATGGCGCAACACATTGGTCGGGCCTTGACGGTAAGAATCCAGTGTCGGATGATAGTCGCAAACTTGCTATCGCTTTAGGTAAACGACTCGCTGAAACAGCGCTAAAGCTGCACCGTACAACATGATCAGTGTTCGTCTACAAAGAGCGCATACAATCGCGTGCGGCGCACTCGTATTATTGGTGATGCTTTGCATCGCTTGGGAAACGCTGCTCGCGCCATTACGCCCTGGCGGCTCCTGGATGGTACTGAAAGCCCTGCCCTTATTTTTGCCTTTACGCGGTGTTCTACGCAAAGACAACTACACGATGCAATGGACATCGATGCTCATCTGGATTTACTTTACAGAAGGCAGTGTTCGCGCATATAGCGATACAGTGAGCATTTCAGTGCTCTGCGCATGGCTAGAGATTCTCTTATCTTTGACCTATTTTGCCGCAATTTTGGTTTATTTGCGACCACTAAAGCAAGCAGCGAAAGCACATAAACGCACCAATGAATGAATTTCTGCAACGATGCCGTAATGCGATTGGCGAGCAATATGTTCTGACCGATGATACGGATCTTCTAGCCTATGAAACCGAATGGCGTCAGCGCTTTCGTGGGCGCGCTCTTGCTGTGGTGCGCCCAGGATCGACCTCAGAAGTCGCCGCAATTGTAACGCTATGCAAGCAATTCACAATCAGCGTTGTCCCACAAGGTGGCAATACGGGTCTCGTTTTAGGTAGTATTCCTGATGCTTCTGGCACGTCAATCATTTTGTCGCTAAAACGCCTGAATGCCATTAGAGCAATTGATGTTGCCAACAACACGATGACCGTTGAAGCTGGTTGCATCCTGAGCCAGATTCAACAATATGCAGATAGCCATCATCGGCTCTTTCCTTTATCGCTGGCCTCTGAAGGCACCTGCACTATTGGCGGCAACCTCTCTAGCAATGCCGGAGGTACGGCGGTACTGCGTTACGGAAATGCTCGTGAGTTATGCTTGGGTGTAGAGGTAGTCACTGCCAACGGTGATATCTGGGAAGGACTCAAAGGCTTACGAAAAGATAACACCGGTTATGATCTACGCGACTTGTTTATTGGGGCTGAAGGAACTCTGGGCATTATTACTGCGGCGGTACTCAAACTCTACCCCAAACCCAAAGCAATCCAGACAGCTTTTCTAGCACTATCATCCCCCACATCGGCACTAAACTTGCTGAACCTCGCACGTAATGCATTTGGATCGGCTTTAACAACTTACGAACTCATTTCATCGATCAGTCTGGAGTTAGTACACAAGCATTTCCCAGACATTCCGTTGCCTTTTGCAAAACAATATCCGTACTACGTACTAGTGGAAATTTCCGACCAAGAGTCTGAAATTCATGCCCGAGAAATGATGGAGCGCGTTCTTGAAAGCGCATTAGCTCCAACGATTGCTAACGATGCAGTGATTGCTGAATCACTCAGTCAAGCAAGTTATTTGTGGCAGTTACGTGAAAATATCTCAATGGCGCAAGCAGCGGAGGGTAAAAATATTAAACATGATATTTCAATTCCAAGCTCCTCCATTCCAGCGTTTATAAAGACAGCAGGCGAACAGCTAGACAAATATTTCTCTGGTTCACGTGTAGTCTGCTTTGGACATATGGGCGATGGCAATCTTCATTACAATATTTCGCCCCCCGCAGATGTTGAAGACCAGATTTTTTTACTTCAGCAAGACAAAATCAACCAACTAGTTCACGATGAGGTACATCGCTACCAAGGTTCCATCTCAGCAGAGCATGGCATCGGCGCATTAAAACGTGACGAATTAATCCGGTACAAATCACCGGTTGAGTTGGAACTAATGCGATCAATAAAAAAAGCACTCGACCCAGATAATCTGATGAATCCAGGAAAAATCTTATAAGTCAGGAGCATGACATTGATGCAAATTACGCAAACTACCATTCAAAAATATAGAAAATTTTCCATCGTCGTCTTCATGACAACGTTTTATACTCTCTCAAACGCATCTGCTCAAGTATATCAATGCGAAAAAAATGGTAATACCCAATTCACTCAAACTGCATGCAGTGGCGACCAAAAGCAAATTGGTCCCTTAAAAATCAAAGCAGCGACACCGACAAACGAAGAACAAAAAGCGGCGATCGACAGACAAAAGCACGCCCAAGCTGAACTAAAACATCTGCAGCAAGAGCGTGAAAGGGAACGAGAGAAGCAGGTAAAAATTTCTGCCAAACAAGCGGAAAAGATCCAGCATCATAAAGCAGCCTGTAATCAAGCACAATTACGTGTGAATTGGGCAAGAGAAGACGTCGCTAACGCCACGCTAAAAACAGAAGCGAGAGCTAAACAGCGCTATAACCGTGCAAAAGAAAAAGCTGAGCTGATCTGCAAGTCAGCGCCCTGAAACACATGCTAGTTCAGTCATCAAATTGATCAGTCCGAAGCTATCGACGGCCATTTTGCCGGTCACCATGCTGCGACCGTCCATGCGATGAACCACGACGTTCGACGCGGTGCTCGTCACGAGAGTCGGCACCACGTCCCCAACCACCTCCGCCTAAATAGACGCCAGTTGGTGGGCCAAACGCAGGGCAAGTTTGATAATAACCAGGATAGCCACAACTATCGAAACCAAATCCAACGATAATCTGTGCATTCGACACCGGCGCAGCAACCACACCACAGAGAGTGAGAATGGCTGCAATTAATTTCATTTTCATGATTTTCTTTCCATATCGGATTACTCGTTGTGATTCGGATTTATTTTGCTCTCATCATCATCTTGCCGTGATCACGTTGCATAAACACTTCATCAGCAACTTTTTTTTGCGCATCAGGCATCGCTTTATACAAAGGCACGAAAGCAATCGATAGCTTTTTTACCGAGTCAGCATGGGCTTGTGCAATATCAGCGTAAGCACTTAAATCCTCGACCGCGCTCGCCCCATGCATCATCGACGCCCGCTTATCCACCGCCTTATCAATTTCCGCAACACTATCTCGCATTGCCTGGGCAACGGCGCTCCATAAATTTTCTTCTGCTGCAGTAATTTTCAACTTTGCATGCAACTCTTTAATATGTTTTTCATTTTTCGCATCGCGCGTAGTAGTCATTTTTTCGGTATCGGACGTCGTATCAGCAGCCATCGCCTTTGGCGGGGCGACATCTAGTTCGGGGCCTTTTGCGAATGCTGTACCGACGAGTAAAGTCGAAATGAGTGTGATGGCTAGTTTTTTCATAAAATGCTCCTGTGATGTTGATAAACAAAGTCGCCAGAATAGAAAAAACGACTAGCTTCTTTAATTAATCGGGACGAAATAAGCGGTACAAAAAATGTAGTACTTCGAGGTTCAATTCGTTATTGATCCGACTATACGAATCGGTCAATTGGTATTAATGTGGCGATCCAGGTTCCAAAGATTCATCAGTAGGATCTGATTCACTATTTTCCTGACGAGCCAAATCATTGTTGATAAATTTCTTACGTCGATCTCCCATTAAACGGCGAAGCTCCTTGATATCAACACCACTGATTTCATTCATCCTGATGAGTAACGTAGCACCTACTGCAAGATGCCGGTGACGGATTTTACTTATCACTGGCGGCGCCACTTCTAGCGCACGAGAGAGCGCCGCATCATTTTTGAGGTGCAAGTTTTTGATCATGGTGTTCAAAAGATGATTCGGGTCGTAATTCAGATCTGTTGATTTCGCATCAAGATGAATTGAGTTCGTCATTGTTTTTCCATGTATGTCACAACATCATTCAATTTCTACTACTTACAAGCGTATTTTTTTAGTACATTTAATTGGTGCTGGAATGTTTCCCGACCGCCAGCCCCGGTAGTTCGGTGTTATTTGAACTATTTATAGAATCAGTCAATTGGTTTTTGTTGTATAGAAAAAGGTAAATCGGTAAAAAAATCCTCTTGCTTGACCAACAAATAATTTTCTATTTCCGAAGTTAAAATGATATGTTTTAACAGCCAATAAATCTGTACGTTGCCGCACATGTTTCGGATCATTCGATCAATAGTTAACATACAGGTGAAGGAAGACGCGCATTGAGCCATCGAATTTCATCCGAGAGCGTATCAATCTGTCGTATTAACGTGAGTGCCATGATGAGTCCATTACAGTCGAGCTCAAAGTCGTCACGAAGACGTCTGGCAGAGGTCGTGAAAAATACTGCATGCAAAGCAAAATGTAGCGTCTCGCCCGTTCTTAAATGTTTCTCTGAATGTTCAGCATCATTGATGGGTGTTAATAGTTTGTGCTCAATTAGTGCATCAAGTTCTATCTCAGACAATCCCGATACTTCCATCAAATAATAGGCATTACAAACAGATTTCACTTTTTCATTCGTCAGTCCGCTATTCATCGATGTTCCTCGATAATAAAATCACGCTTAGGTTTTTCGGTAACTAAAGCTAATTGTTCGTATAAACTTCGCTGTTTGTCTGTCAGTTGCGGGGGAACAACGATACGGATAAGTGCATATAAATCACCGGATTTGAATGCGCCCTTTTTAGCTGCTGGCAATCCTTTGTGTGCTAATCGCAAGTGCTGTCCAGAACTGGTACCCGCTTTGATCATGATTTTCAGGTGAACACCAAAAATAGCCATTGTTACCTCGCAACCTAGCGCCGCCTCGGACGGAGAAATTGGCAAATCGACATAAAGATCTCGCCCTGCGACGCGGAAAATCGCATGAGGCAGAATTTTCAATTTGACATACAAGTCACCATTTTTACCACCGTCAGAACCAACCCCACCCTTACCAGCCAAGCGCAGTCGTTGCCCTTCGCCTGCGCCGACTGGAATTTGGATCTGAAATGTATGTAACCGGCGATGCGGTAGCCCGTTCTTATCATAATCAGGCAATTCAACAGCCACCTCTGCCTCACCACCATTCATCACTTTATCCAACGTCACTCCGACGCTGACAGAATAATCTTCCCCTTGTAAAGGTTCAGGCTCGTGACGGTAATTGCCACGATGAGAGCGGTTGAACGCCTTAAACATGTCAGACAAATCCACATCGTCGAAAGAGCCTGGCCCGCTCGAGAATTCGTCCTGCCACCGTGGTGGTGGAGAAAATTCATTTCCAGCGGGTTGCTGCCCCAAACGATCGTATTCGTCTTTTTTTTCTTTACTTTTTAAGACGGCATAGGCCTCGGCCACCGCTTTAAACTTTTCTTCACCCGCCGGATCTTTAGAAATATCCGGATGATATTCATGCGCTAGTCGCCTATACGCCTTTTTTATTTCTGCCTCCGACGCTGAGCGCGGTACACCGAGGACTTCGTAATAATCTTTATATTTCATGCGTTTCCTGCTTCAATTTTATAATGAGCTGCAACAAACGCATGCGCCCTATTGCTGGTAGATTTCTCGGCGGACTTTCTCACAAGGCATAACCAATTTATGGCTGTTTGACTTCTTTGAAATCAGCTTCGACCACGTCATCCGGATGAGCCGATCCTTGCGCGGCATGCCCATTTGCCTCCTGCTGGGCATCCGTCTCCGAAGGCTGTCCTGATTGAGACTGAGGTTGTGATGTATGAACAAGCTTTTGCAGCAGATCCTCTACAAATTTCTGTTTTGTCAATATTGCTGCTTGATCACCTGTTTTCAAACTTTCTTTGAGCGTATTGATTGCCTGATCCAATTCCATCCGGTCGCTGGCACTTAATTTTTCCGCAGCGTCCGTCATTGATTTATGGGCATGATGAATCGTGGCATCGGCCTTGTTATGTACCTCAGCAAGTTCGCGTAATTTTTTATCTCCTTCGGCATTCGCTAACGCGTCATCAACCATGTGGCGAATTTCCTCTTCCGTCAGTCCTGAGTTCGCCTTGATGGTGATCGTATTTTCCTTGCCGGTCGCTTTATCTTTCGCGCCCACATGTAAAATGCCGTTAGCGTCAATATCAAAGCTCACCTCAATTTGTGGAATACCACGGGCTGCAGGAGGAATACCCTCAAGATTAAATTCACCAAGTGCTTTATTGCCTGAGGCGATTTCACGTTCGCCCTGAAATACCTTAATCGTCACTGCAGCCTGGTTGTCATCGGCAGTCGAAAATGTCTGGCTAAATTTAGTAGGTATCGTGGTATTTTTTGGAATCATTTTTGTCATCACGCCTCCCATTGTTTCGATACCAAGGGAAAGCGGCGTCACATCCAATAGCAACAAATCTTTCTGATCGCCGGATAAAACTGCACCCTGTATTGCTGCACCAACAGCAACGGCCTCATCGGGATTGACGTCTTTGCGCGCTTCTTTACCAAAAAATTCACGCACTTTTTCCTGTACTTTTGGCATGCGTGTCATACCGCCCACTAGGATCACATCATCAATATCGGTCACAGAAATACCCGCATCAGCGATCGCAATCCGGCAAGGTTCAATGGTGGCGTTGATCAACGCTTCAACCAGTGACTCTAATTTGGCACGCGTAATTTTTTGTGTCAGATGGACCGGCGCACCGTTGGCCATGGCGATGTATGGCTCATTAATTTCTGTCAACTGCGCAGAGGAGAGTTCAATTTTAGCGCGTTCCGCAGAGGCTTTTATCCGTTGCAAGGCAATCGGATCTTTTTTCAGATCAATGCCATGCAGCGTTTTAAATTCATCGATGATGTAGTCAATAATGCGCTGATCAAAGTCTTCGCCACCTAAAAATGTATCGCCATTGGTCGATAGCACTTCAAATTGCTTTTCGTTATCAACCGCAGCAATCTCGATGATAGAGACGTCAAATGTACCGCCACCCAAATCATAAACGGCGATCTTTTTATCCATTTTTTCATTTTTATCCAGCCCAAACGCGAGTGCAGCAGCAGTTGGTTCATTGATAATCCGCTTGACGTCCAATCCCGCAATCCTGCCAGCGTCCTTAGTGGCCTGGCGCTGCGCATCATTAAAATAGGCGGGGACCGTAATCACTGCTTCAGTGACTTCGTGTCCGAGATAGTCTTCAGCAGTTTTCTTCATTTTGCGTAGGACTTCAGCCGAAATCTGCGGCGGGGCGAGTTGTTTATCGCGCACAGCAATCCATGCGTCGCCGTTCTCCGCCTTTACGATTTTAAACGGCATCAAGCCAATATCTTTTTGTACTTCTTTTTCATCAAATTTACGACCAATAAGTCGTTTGACTGCAAATAACGTATTAACAGGATTCGTGACTGCCTGGCGCTTTGCCGTTGCACCAACTAAAATTTCGCCACTCTCCTGATAAGCGATAATCGATGGCGTTGTTCTTGCGCCCTCGGAATTTTCAATGACCTTTGCCTTCCCCCCCTCCATTACCGCAACACAAGAGTTAGTGGTACCCAGATCAATCCCAATAATTTTACTCATCACAATTCCTTAGTTAAAGTAACAAACGCCGCCTCCCGACTGAGGGAAGACGACTTACATCGTTGGTGTTTGTGCTGCCGTGACTATCGCAGGACGTAATAAGCGATCGGCAAGCATGTAACCTTTTTGTAAAACACTGACAACCGTATCTGATGCTTGTTCGCCAGTACTGATTAGCGCCACAGCTTGGTGAATGGCAGGGTCAATTTTTTCACCTCGCTGGGGTGTAATTTCCTTCAATCCATGTCGTTCAAAGGCAGCATTGAGTTGCTTGAGTGTGATTTCAACGCCCTCCCGTATAGCCTCAAATGAAGGCCAATCGAGCATCAAGGCCATTTCAAGACTGTCTTTGACGGGGACCATAGATTCGGCGAAGCTCTCAATCGCAAACTTGCGGGACTTTTCAAGATCCTCGTTAAACCGACGGCGACTATTTTCAGCATCAGCTCGCACTCGCAAGAGTGCATCAGACGATTCAGCCAGCTTCTTTTTGGCAAGCTCTAATTGCACAACCAAGCGGCTGTCATCAATTGCCAGCGGCGATGCAGCACTATCGTCTGACATTGGAATATCTTCTGTCGTGACTCGCTTTTCCTGTTCTTGCATCGAATTCTTCCAATCAAAGGAGAGAGAAGCGCCTGCAAATAGCGTCTGACATGATGTGCAATTTGCGCGCGATAGAAGCATGGTGTCTCTTCAATCACGCTCGATCTGTACGCTAAGTAACCAAACTGCAAAGATCTCGCTCAGCTTGTGGGCAAACGTACAGAAATCAAACGAGCAAAAGAAAATAATCAGATGTTTCATCCCACTTTACGCTGTCACAAATAGGAAATCACCATGCATAACATCCCTGTCAAACAAGGCAATACTGAAAATCTGAGCGTTATAGAGGCGATATACCAACGTCGCGCCGTTAGGAGCTATACCGATGAAAAACTCACCAAAGAGCGGATATTGCAACTACTGGATGCAGCAGTCCAAGCGCCAACGGCGATGCATGAGGAACCCTGGCAATTTATGGTCATTCAGGACCTGAGTGTGTTACGTAGAATTTCAGAGGCAGCAAAGAAAGCTTTTGCTGAAGCACCGGTCAAACCAATACTGTCGGGTAGCACTCTCCATCAACGATTTACGTCGACTGACTTTTCGATTTTTTATAATGCACCCACGTTGATTATTATTTGTGCGAAGCCAGTAGGAACCTATGCTGAAGCAGACTGTTGGCTCGCCGCAGAAAACCTGATGTTGGCCGCAGGCGCATACGGATTAGCAACCTGCGTTATTGGCTTTGCGCTCCCCGTTCTAAATACGTCTGAATGGAAGAAAGAACTCGGCTTAGCGACCGATAGCCACGTCGTTGTACCAATCATCATCGGCGTACCATCCGAATCGACTGCACCAGTGGCAAGAAAAAAAGCAGAAATACTGGGATGGAAATAGATATTTTCCATCCAGGTATAGCTTTCTAAACACGCTCGGATCATCCGAACATGGAGCACAGAGAAAGCTTATTTTGGCTATTTAGGAAAAACTACTATATGTAACATCTCATAAGGTGTTGAGGACCTCAATTTATCAGCGAGGTCCTCAACATCAGGAAAAATCCGTCCTATGCGCGACCAAATCAGCCACACTCTGTGCATCCATCGGACATCCAAAAAAATATCCCTGCGCCTCTTTGCAATGGAGTTTTTTGAGAAATTCTTCTTGTACCAATTCCTCGACACCTTCAGCAACGACAAGATAATTTAAACTATTCCCCATTGCAATAATAGCGCTGACAATTGCACTATCCTCGCCGGAAGAACCGATATCTCGGACAAAAGACTGATCGATTTTGAGGACATCAATCGGAAATTTTTTCAGATAGCTCAAGCTTGAATATCCCGTACCAAAGTCATCAACGGCGATTTGAATACCCATCTTTTTTAATGTACGCAAAATATCGGCGCTCAGATCAACATCACGCATGAGGACACTTTCGGTAATTTCCAATTGTAAGTATTTGCCCGCCAAACCAAATTCAAGAAGTATGTCAGATACTGTAGAAGCGAAGTCTAAACGTCTAAATTCTAATGCCGAAATATTGACTGCAACATTATCGAGTGCGACACCTGCATCGTTCCATCGTTTCATTTGTTGACAGGCTTCACGTAATACCCAACGCCCAATTTCAACGATCAAACCAGAATCTTCTGCAATTGTGATAAAACGGGACGGCTTGATATCGCCCCATTGTGGATGATTCCACCTCAAGAGTGCCTCAACACCAGTAATCACACCGGTTGCGAGACAAATCTTTGGTTGATAAAGTAAAAGAAACTCTTTTTTCGAGATCGCCTGCCGTAATTGAGACTCAATTAACTGCCGCTCAACTGCACGGTCATTCATTTCTTTTTTAAAAAATTGATAATTATTTCGACCTTTGTCTTTGGCCTGATACATAGCGGTATCGGCGTTTTTGATCAATGTTTCTGCATTTTCACCGTCGTTTGGATAGATGCTGATCCCAATACTGGTCGTAACATGTAAGACATGTTCACCTACGTTCTGTGCAATAGCCAGCGCATGGAGTATTTTTACTGCTGTCAATGAAGCGTTTTCTCCTGAGAGATCTTCATTAATCAAAATAATAAACTCATCCCCACCCTGACGACTCACCGTATCCGAGTTTCTCACGCATGCACAAAGCCGCTCAGTCACTGATTGCAAAAGCAGATCTCCAACGGCATGACCTAATGAATCATTGATATACTTAAAATGATCAAGATCCAAAAATAAAATTGCCAGGTGTGTATGCCGTCGGTTTGCCAGATTGATTGCTTGTGAAATACGATCATTTAACAAGATACGGTTCGGTAAACTCGTCAAAAAGTCATGCTTAGCAAAGTAAGCCATTTTTGCAGACATGGCTTGCGTCACCGTCACATCATGGAAAACCATGACTGCGCCGACGAGTGCACCACTGACGTCATGGACAGGTGCAGTCGAATCTTCAATATTGAGTTCAGTGCCGTCTGCACGGATCATAATCGAGCCGACTGGTAGTGACCCTGGACAACCAGTCTCTAAGACCAAGTTGATGGGATTACGTATTACTTTTCTCGTCTCACCATTGATGATCGGCATCACATCCATAATCGCCCGTCCGCGCGCAAGATTTCTAGCCCAGAGTGTCAATTGCTCGGCAGCGACATTGAAATAATCGATATTTCCAAACAAATCTGTCCCAACGACGGCATCACCAATTGAATTTAAAATGATTTCAGCGCGTGTTTTTTCAACAAAATTACTGCTTTCGCGTAGTTGATGCTGGATGATATTTTTAATTGTTTGAGTCACCAGAAGACTAGAAAACGTGGGGCGGAGTAAATACCCAGCAATGCCGCTTAAATCCGCATTAGCGCTGGAAAAATCAATTATATTTTTTTCTTCATCAATAAGAATCAGAATTGGAACATACGGGAAACGCTCGGAGAGACGAACAAAGCTATTTACCCCCTCGCTATCTGGCAGCGACAAATTTAATAAAATGACGTCCACATGATGCTGCTCAAGAAATATCAATGCGGTAGACAGCTTGGTAACACTCTCAATTTGATAATGCTCCGATGTCGCAGTTTTTAAAGCAGACATCAACGCTTGTATGTCTGCTTCTTTATCAGATGCAATCAAGACTGAATAACTCATAACATCTTGCTGTTCATCTTACTGTTCACTTTGCCGTTAACGCTTGTCACGCTGAAACAGATGATGCACCCCATAAGTCGTCAATGCACCGACGGCTCCTGCAATAGCAATGGCTTGCCAAGGCGATGTATGAGCATATTCATTCGTGGACTTGATGATTTCCATTGAACCATTGATAGCCGACTGTTCGGCGCTCACTAAGGCACTTTGAAAGTCTTGCATTTTCTTTGAAAGACAGCGATGCAGTGCGCTCATCTGTGAATCGGGCTGCTTCTCAAGTGACTTTACCACTTTTTCTACTTCGGAAATCAAGGAACGCCCTTCAGCGAGGAGTATATCGAGGTCATGCGAGATCATGGAGGTCATCATATTTTCCTTAAATGAGATTGATTGAAATTTACGATGTTGCCGTGGGGAGGTCAGTACGATAACGAACACAATGCATGTGCCTATTCATATCACTGTCAGATTTTCAACACATGCCATCGGTCACCGGCCTAACAATAAGAACAACAGGATTGTGGTTCAGTTCTTGTTTTTATATTTTTTAAAATATTTTACAAAATAGTAGTTCTTAGGCGCTGTATGTGTGTCTGCGCGCATAGGAATGGTGATCGCCGTGATAGCCTTACCATCATCAATTTTTCAGTACGGCAACGCGTTAGATGTGTGTTTCGACACGCTATTTTTCTCTTTGCTCAACTTAAGGACCGCGCCTCTGCTACGTTGTCCTTGCAAGTCAGCTCAGACGACGTTACCTATCTTTTCTCTCTATAACAAGGTAAATACATTCATGCTTACGCATTGTATCCCTACGCATAATCGCCTTCTGGATGCCTTAAGTACGATCGAATTTGATCGCCTGCTACCGAATCTTGAGTTGATCCGTTTGAATGTTTCAGACTCCATCTATGAATCCGGTATCAAACAAGAATTTGTCTACTTCCCAACGACCGCCGTCATCACCTTGCTATATATGATGGAAGATGGGGAACTAGCTGAAGTTGCTGCCATTGGCAATGAAGGGATCGTCGGCATTTCCGTCTTTATGGGGGGGCACCCAACGCAAAATTGCGCTGTCGTTCAGCGGGCTGGTTATGCATACCGCTTAAGGGGACGTTTTCTTAAAGCAGAATTTGACCGAGCAGGCATGGTGTTACGTCTTCTGTTGCGTTATACGCAAGCACTCATTACACAGATGTCGCAGACTGCAATTTGTCATCAGCATCACAGCGTCGAACAACAACTTTGTCGTTGGTTATTACAAAACGTCGACCGATCAACATCGTTCTCTTTACCAATGACGCAACAGATGATTGCGAACAGTCTCGGCTTACGTCGCGAAAGAATCACACAAGCAGCAAGTCAGTTACAACAACACCACATGATCAAGTACAGCAGAGGGCATATCGACATTTCTGATCGTGCAGGATTGGAAAAGAAAGTCTGTGAATGTTACTGGGTCATCAGACAAGAGTTTGATCAAATCATCCCCCAGGCTCCGAGCGCCGTCGAGAATAGCACCAGCGACGCAACGTCCAAGTAAAGCATAGCAACTGTATGTGTGATAGCGAACATACATGGCCCAAAAAACTGCTACTCTCTGAAGTAACCAGTTGTCTCGTTCGTTCACGTCCACAGAAGTCATTATCCGTTGTATTAGCAACGCTGCGACCTGTGCAAACGACAACTTCCTCTATCAGACGTGCATTCAGACACCACATTGTTTTTTTCAATATGGTCATGATATTGCAGTCATCTATGATTGAATATTTTGCATAGACCAACACAAAATCAATTGTTAGCAGCCATCCCCGCTGCGGTATTAGAGAGGCTTATTCCGCATCTTGAACTCATTGAAATGCCTTTAGGACAAGTTCTCTATCAAGCTGATGTGCCCATTGAATATGTTCTTTTTCCGACGACTTCGGTGGTGTCGTTGTTGTATGTGCTAGAGAATGGCACCTCTGCCGAAATTGCTATCGTTGGCAATGAAGGAATTATTGGGATCTCTCTTTTTATGGGAGGTGAAAGTACATCCAGCCAAGCGATTGTCCAGCGTGCTGGGTTTGGATACCGCCTTAAAGCGGAATATCTGAAAGAAGAGTTCAGCCGTGCTGGTCCCTTCTTGCGGCTACTATTACGATATACCCAAGCATTAATCACCCAAATGACGCAAACAGCAGTTTGCAACCGTCATCACAGCATTGAACAACAATTTTGTCGCTGGCTATTGCTCAGTCTGGATAGAATTCCCGTTCTATCCATCAATATGACGCAGGGGCTCATTGCTAATATGCTGGGTATAAGAAAAGATAAAGTAGGTGGCGCAACAGAAGAACTTGAAAAGCTGGGTATTATTGACTATCACCAAGGACGTATTAACGTTCTCAATCGCGTGAAACTAGAGGGCCGAGCTTGTGAATGCTATCTCGTCGTGAAACAGGAGTATCAACGGCTTCTCAACGACATGCATCAAACACCATCCTCAGATCAATTGGCCTCTGACAACATGACCAAGCCCGATAGTGAGCAATTAAAAGACCACCCTCTGCCATTACAAACACGCCACTAATGCATCCACAACAGAGAAAGCGTACAGGGCTGATTACGTATCGCGATCAGCCCTGTACCCTCTTGGTATTCTCTGCTGTTACTTTCGCCACTGATTCGACATCAATCCAGTGGGTGGATAAACAGGTGGTATGACGGGTGGAAATGTCGGTGGGAAAATCGGTGATAGCAAACGAATGCCTGGCGTCCGATGTGCATGGGACTCGCAGGCGTGATCCATAAGACGATGGAATTCTTTTTTCACTACCCCGTAGCACTCACACACATGCTCCTCTAAGCCGCGCTGATTCAAAATCGTAATATGACCACGTCGATAGCTAATGTACCGGAGATCTTGTAGATACCCAGCTGCCTCCGTAATACCTTCGCGCCGGACACCGAGGACATTAGCGATCGCCTCTTGTGTCACTGCAATCTCGTCACAATTCACTCGTTCATTTGTTAATAATAACCACCGGCACAATTGCTGCTCAATAGAGTGATGCCGATTACAAACAGCTGTCTGTGTCGTTTGCGTGATCAGCGATTGCGTATAACGAAGTAATAGACGGAACGTAGCTCCAGTCTGATTGAACTCTCTGAGTAACACATCAGCCCTGACGCGATAGGCATATCCGGCAATCTGCACAAGCGCCCGACAAGGCATTGTCTGCCCCCCCATCAGCAGCATCGTACCTAACATTCCCTCTCGACCGATACCGGCGATCTCAGAAGAACTGCCATTCTCCATCAGATTCTGCAACGAAATCGTCGACGTCACTGGAAAATAGACATACGGAAGTCTGCCACCCGATTCGTAGAGTACGTCTCCCGTCTTCACTTTGATCAATTCCAGATGGGGCTCCATCCTTTCAAAATCATTTTCTGGCAAAGCTGCGATCAGATAATTCTGGTTCGGGTCATATGCATAAATACTCATAAAATTTATCCTGCTTTCGTTCATTAGTTTGATAAAGACAAAATGCTGAACTCATAATCAAGGCGGTGCATCACTCTTTTGATGCAAGTTAATATTAAATTTTCAATAAGATTTCTTCTGTACGGAAGCATACATAGGTAGTACTGCACCCAAAAAAGAGACACGCTACGAAATAATTTATGTGTGGTTTTGCACACAGACAGCAGGAGCACGCCATGTCAAAGTTTTGTTGTATGCAAGGATTTCAGTGAATTAGGCGCGTTGAAAAACGGTCTCATCTCGCTAATATCATTGCTACTTAATTAACGCATCTATTAGGAGAAAAATATGCTGTACACCATTGCTGTTGTGCTCATTGTGCTATGGCTACTGGGCATGGTCACTGCCTACACCTTAGGAGGATTTATTCATATTCTGCTTGTGATCGCTGTCATTATGGTTTTGCTACGGCTTATCAACGGAGAAAAACTATAAAGGAGCCGTATCCGCAAGCCGAGGAACAGATTTCTCATCCATCGTCAAATGAGAAGGAGCGACGAGCTCATCGTCGCTATGATTATTTTTTAATATGTCTCAAGTTATGACACTATGTGCGTTGACGCACATACAAATTGTAACAACTATCACATTCTGATAACGAATGACGTAATGAAAAGCCCCTCCTCCGCGATGTCATTTGCCATCAATGAGAGGGGATTGGCATCCGTGCCAGATCTTAGGGTAAGAGATCTCTTAGCCCACCTTCACACTTGCCATCAGACAAAAATTTTCTATGAAACCATGCTCAAAGCCGCAAGATAATCATTTATTGGCCTGTATACCTGCTGAACTACTGGACAAAATAAAGCTCAAGCTGGAAGTCATTGATTTGCCATTAGGCAAAGTCTTATATGAATCAGGTGGCGTACAGCATTACGTTTACTTTCCAACAACGGCGATTGTCTCTTTACTCTATGTATTAGAAGATGGTGGGTCGGCTGAAATTGCCGTAGTAGGAAACGAAGGAATCGTAGGGGTATCTTTATTTATGGGTGGAGAATCTACGCCTAGCAGGGCTGTAGTTCAAAGCGCGGGTGCCGGTTTCAGACTCCCGGCCAGCATTATTAAGGAAGAGTTCAATAAAGCGGGTCCCGTACTCCATCTCCTGCTTCGCTATACCCAGGCGCTAATCACTCAAATGTCGCAAACTGCGGTCTGCAACCGACATCACACCCTCGATAAGCAATTATGTCGTTGGTTGCTATTGAGCCTCGATAGACTCAATGGTATCGATCTGGTCATGACCCAAGAATTGATCGCCAACATGCTTGGGGTCAGACGAGAAGGCGTGACTGAAGCAGCACTAAAACTACAAAATGCAGGATTAATCAGCTATTCGCGCGGACATATCAAAATACTGGATCGTGCAGGATTAGAAAAACGAACCTGCGAATGCTATATGGTCGTGAAAAAAGAATATAACCGACTACTACCAGAAAAAATGGCTACCTGACCTTTGCCATCGAATATAGCGTATTCGCACCTAAAACAGCGCCTCATCTATATCAGTATTACCTTTCATGTCTGTCATCAGCGACAGACATGATGTTTACTTTTTTTCGACTGGCGTAAACGTCACCGCAATCGGATCACTCGCAGGAAAAGTTTCTTTTAAAGCTTCATCAAGTGCGGCCTCATCAGCGACCTCCACGCGCACCTCTTTGTTGCGTGGTTGAGTTACCGTTTCCGGCAGGCTTTCCGCTGAAAGGATGAAGCTGCGGGTGGCGTTAATTATGTCTGTTAACATCATTGCGTTCTCCAAGTGATGATAGATATAGGGAGGATCCCCATCCTCAAAGACAATAACTGTCAATGAGTTACGGACAGGGATATCTGATCCTAGTTATCTATTGATAATATTTCCGTTTGCGTCAGATAGGATGATTTCCACACGACGGTTCAATTGCCGATTTTCGGAGTTTGTATTTTCCGCCACTGGAAACTCTTCACCATAGCCGTGGATCGCAATACGGCTTCGTTGCACCCCCATCAGCTGTAATGCACTACTGACGGCATTCGCGCGACGCTCTGACAACTGCAGGTTATAAGCAGCGCCTCCGGTACTATCCGTATAGCCTTCCACCAAAATTTTTTGCTGTTGATTGGTCTGTAAAACATCGGCCAGTTTTTGTAGCTCATGGATACCTTCGGGTTTTAGTCGTGCATCATTAAAACCAAACAATAGGTCACCTAATGTAATAACAACGCCACGGTCTGTATTTTTTGCTTTTAGATCAGCTAACTCGGCCGATAATGCCACCACTTTTTGCTGCGCCTTCTGGGTATCGCCTTGCGCCCTCTGCATATCACCCTGAGCCCTCTGTGTATCACTTTGGGCTATCTGAGCTGAACGTTCTGCATAGTCAGCACGATTTTTTTGCTGATCTACCTCTGTGGTCCGTTGTTCCAGTCGCATCTGGTCGCGTTGCTTGCCTGCATTAGCGATATTGTTTTCAGCATTTTTTTGTTTAGCAGCCTCCTCGGCAGTGTCTATCTTTGTCTTTGCCAAGAGAGCGAACTTATTAATTTCATCCGCGCTTTCATTGTTTTGTGCTGCCTGATTAGCGAGGGACATCGCATCACTTGCCTGTCGCATCTCTGACGGGGCGAGTTGCGCTATCCGCGGATTATTTTGCACGTTGAGATACTGCTGCCTAGTGACTTCCAGTAAGGAAGTCGTTTTAGGTGCAGTGCTACAAGCAGTCAATATCGCTATCATCAGCAATGCTGCAGGCGTCATTGTTATTTTTTTCATTGCCACTCTCCGGTCATGAAGTTAAGAAGTAAGTAATAAGAGTTCGACCAGAATTGGTCATCTCCTCTTATCTAGTTATGTGTACTAAGCCAAATTCACTTATTTACTGTTATTGACGCGATATAGTTCCTCACGTAGAACACGAATGTCTTCCTGTAAAGCAGCAGCTGCTTGTTGTGCTTTGACGGAACTCACTTTCGTTTGCACTAATTTCGCTTCTGCTTGCGCCTGATTAGCGTAATCAGCAGCAGCCTGATAATCGTGCGCGGCCATTGCATTATTCGCCTGCTTCAGTCGTTCTCGGGCAGAACGCATTTCATCCGGCGCAAGCGTACCGCCACCGACGGCAGCAGCATTGTTCACATCGGAGGTGGAAACTGCCATCTCTGCAATGACCGGGGTAGGAACACTATTGCATGCTGTAAATGCAATCGAAGCTATTGGCAAGCAAGTTAAAAAAAGTAACTGAACACCACGTTTCGTAGCGGACTGAGAAATAGACATCATTTACTCCTGATCGTTAATGGAAGCCTGTAGAAAGAAGCTGTAGAGGATTGCAATTAAAAGCATGCAATCACCTGCAGCCTTTGAGGGTTTGTTATATACCGCTTTTCGGGCGCGTTCTGTGCGATGCCGAACCATTTTGTACGTCAGTGGCGAACGACATCACGCCACCATGCGGTCGCCTTGCTTATGTTCGACAACGAACCTACAAGGCGCAGTGCTTACTCTACGATCAACACATGAAGCCCTTTGGCATTGGGCAATAGGAAAACTACAACTACGCGTATAAGCATAAAAAGAAAGAAGTGTGCAATTTGAAAACGATTCTGGAACGTCTCTCTGGTGTCTTTTATAGCTTGCGATTTAACTGGCTGATGAAGCGTTTATGGTTCCGATCACATCACCAGGCAATGTCAACCGAATCCCCTTTACGATCAGAATTATTCAGTGCGCTACAAATGGAGCAACATGGTCGTATTCTCGCAACAGGGCATGTCCTCAGCGATACGGTCCATTCAGATCAGCTGCTGGCCCGTCTTTCATCCAATGAAGAAGTGATCATCAGCACCTGTGAGGTACTGACAGAAGCCATTAAATCAGGCCATCAACTCACACCGGCAGCGGCGTGGCTATTGGATAATTTCTATCTCATAGAGGATCAGATCAGGACGGCGAAGCATCATTTACCAAAAAATTACAGCAAAGAATTACCTTGCCTTGCAACCGGCAATTGCGCTGGCAAACCCCGCGTGTATGGGATCGCTCTAGAGACGATATCTCACGGAGACGGGCGTATCGATCCAGATAATCTTCGCCATTTTATTATGGCTTATCAAGTAATCTCGTCATTAAAGCTTGGTGAGTTGTGGGCGATTCCGATCATGTTACGGCTTGCCTTAATCGAAAATCTGCGACGAGTTGCTGCACGTCTTGCGATCACACAAGAAAACCGCAAACTGGCGATCGAATGGGCAGATGCCATGATTACGACTGCGGAAAAGGATCCTAGTAATCTGATTTTACTTGTCGCAGACATGTCGAGATCGCACCCTCCCTTAGACAGTGCCTTTGTTGCAGAACTAGTTCGTCGTCTACAAGGACAAGCACCAACACTAACGCTACCACTCAATTGGCTCACACAACGATTGGCTGAAAATGGGCAAACGATAGAAAAATTAGTACAGCTCGAATCGCAAAAGCAAGCTGCTGATCAGATTTCAATTAGCAACAGTATTGGTAGTCTGAGACTACTGACAGCAATGGATTGGCGTGATTTTGTTGAAAACATGAGTGCCGTCAATATGATCCTGACACAGGATCCGGCAAATGTTTATCAGCATATGGATTTTTCAACCCGGGATAGATACCGCCATGTCATTGAGCGAATTGCAAAGCAGAGTCAGTTTTCAGAGTGCGATGTCGCAAATATCGCTTTAACCTTATCTAAACAAGAGTTAAACAGTGCTGAGAAACAAAAAAGGCGTACACATATCGGCTACTTTTTAATTGATAAAGGCCTACCACAGCTTGAACTGGCAGCGAAAGTTCACCTTTCCTTGCATGAAAAATGTGATCGCTATATCAAACGTCATGCTTTTCCTTTTTATATCGCTGGCATTTTTGGACTAAGCACAGCCGTCACTGTTGCGTTAATGGTTCAATCCCTCGCAGTCACGCATCATTTGTACACTATTGCCTTTTATTCGATCATTTGTTTTCTGGTAAGCAGCCAATTTGCTACAGCAATTGTCAATTGGCTGGTCACAATTATTGTGAGTCCGCATCCTCTGCCACGACTGGATTTTTCTAAACATATTCCGGAAGAATTTAGCTGTCTGGTTGTCGTGCCGACGCTGTTATTTGACGTAGCAATAATTGATGAACTATGCAGCGCAATGGAAGTACGTTTTCTAGCAAACCAGGATTACCATTTACAGTTTTGCTTGTTAACTGATTTCGCAGACGCTGACACAGAAATTCTTGCCACGGATAATGCGTTACTAGAAAAAGCGCAATCCCAGATCGAAAAACTCAATAGCAAATATCCACGCAAGGATGGTGCATATTTTCTGCTCATGCACCGCCCTCGCCTTTGGAATAGCCAAGAAAATAAATGGATGTCCTTTGAGCGTAAAAGAGGAAAACTGGCTAGTCTGAATGCCTATTTGCGCGACTTATCAGGAACTGCCTTCTCTTTGGTGGTTGGCGATACCGGTGGACTGTCCAAAATAAAGTATATTATTACGCTCGACACAGATACTGAATTACCTCGGGATGCAGCATCTTTTCTTATTGCTACGCTAGCCCATATTCTGAATCAGGCTTGTTACGATGTCAGTCTGGGCAGAGTTACCGAAGGCTACGGCATCTTACAACCACGTATCGCCGTTGGCATTCCGTCGTTACACGCTTCACGTTATGAATTATTGTATGGCGGAGATACAGGTATCGATCCTTATACAAGAACGGTATCTGACGTCTATCAGGATCTTTTCCGAGAGGGCTCTTTTATTGGCAAAGGCATTTATGATGTCGATACCTTTGAACAAGCACTCACCAGCCGCATGCCAGAAAATAGGGTTCTTAGTCATGACCTTCTGGAGGGCTGTTACGCCCGTGCTGGTCTCATCAGTGACATTCCACTCATTGAAGCCTATCCGGCGCATTACTTAACGGATATGCGCCGCCGGCACCGATGGGTCAGAGGAGACTGGCAGATTGCTTCTTGGATGTTAGCCAGTGTGCCGCAATTAATCGTTAGCAGCAAACACAATGAGCAGGAACATCATTGTCTCAATCCACTCTCGAAATTATCTCGCTGGAAATTATTCGATAATCTACGACGCAGTGTTACACCTGCGGCACAGATGCTTTTCCTCTTGACTGGATGGTGGCTACTCCCCACAACATATCGAGGTGGTTTTTGGTCATGGGCATTATTACTATTATTAGCGTTACCCACCCTCTTATCGTTGGCAGTCAGTTTTGTTAATAAACCCAGTGACATCTTATTTAGACAACACTTGGTTGCGCTGTTTATTCACGCCAAAACAAGCCTGACTCAGACCTTTCTTCACCTGTGCTTTTTACCTTATGAGGCATGGGTTTTCAGCGATGCGATCATTCGTACCCAATGGCGCATCTTGGTATCACGCGAACATTTACTTGAATGGAATCCCTCTCATCTCGACCATCAAAGCGGAGAAAATTCATTTTGGCAAACGCTGAAGAAAATGTGGGTCGCCTCCGCTTTGGCAATTTTCATCGCCGCTGCGTTATTGTTCGTAAAGAGCGGCAGCCTACCGTCAAGCCTACCTTTCCTGATTTGCTGGTTTATTTCACCTTATATTGCCTATCGTATCAGCATCCCTAGGCTGCATCTGACAAAAAAACTCTCGCTCACACAGGATCTTTTCTTACGTGTGCTTGCCCGAAAGACCTGGCGTTTTTTTGATACCTATGTCAGCGCTGAAGATCATTGGCTACCACCGGATAACGTCCAATCAGAACCCGTCGCCGTGATTGCGCATAGAACCTCGCCAACAAATATCGGACTCTCATTACTCGCGAATGTCATTGCGTTTGATTTTGCTTACATCAGTGCGGGCGAATTACTCAAGCGAACCAGCAATACCTTTCAGAGCCTTGATCTCATGGAAAGATATAAAGGACATTTTTACAATTGGTATGACACGCTCAATCTCACGCCATTGCAGCCGATGTACATCTCTACCGTCGATAGCGGAAATTTTTCCGGCCATCTGATGACCTTACAGCAAGCGCTGACAGATCTGACAGAACAGCCAATTTTAGGTCGGCGCATTTTTATCGGATTAGGGGATACATTTCAAGCGTTACTGGAAGATCTCAATGACATTACCTCGCCTCTTTTGAATGAGATCAATAAGACGTTAGCATTGCTCATGGAATCTCCCCCAGACTGCCTCTCTCAGTCCTACAGCGCGCTCGTTGACATGGTCGAGCGCATGAAGGAATTGCAATCGCATCACAATGAGCAGGACAAAAATACAGCAACGATGACATGGATCGCTGCGTTTATCACACAATGTGAGTCGCATCAGACAGAAATCCTGTTCCTGGCCCCATGGCTAGCACATCCCGACATTGATATTTGCTTTGCACATTTTCCACAACTCAAAGGGATTCCAAGTTTAGTCCAATTAGCCAGTATGAGCCATACAGATCACCAGCAGATGGAGGATAGTCTGGCAGTCAATCAATATGATGCTGATGTCGAAAAGAATGAATCTTGGAGTGAGTTGATTGCACTGGCAAAAAAACGGGCACTGTCACGTATCACTGATATCCAACGCTTAGCGTTGATGGCAACCCATTTTTCTGAAGTGCAGTATGACTTTCTATACGATACGACGACGCATTTATTATCTATCGGCTACAACATTAATGAACGTCGATGCGATGTAGGTCGTTATGACTTACTTGCATCAGAAGCAAGATTGGCGTGTTTCATCGGTATCGCTCAAGGGCAACTCCCGCAAGAAAGTTGGTTTGCTTTAGGACGCCAACTGACCATCGCTGGCGGCGAACCCATCCTATTGTCATGGAGCGGTTCGATGTTTGAATACCTCATGCCTTTGCTAATTATGCCGACTTACCGACATACCCTGCTTGATCAGACCTATCACGCCGCTGTACAGCGCCAGGTAGAGTACGGGCTGCAACGCGGCGTACCCTGGGGCATATCAGAGTCAGGCTATAACGCTTTCGATACCAATCTCAATTATCAGTACCGTGCTTTTGGTGTCCCTGGTTTGGGATTCAAACGCGGACTTGGAGATGATCTCGTCATTGCGCCCTATGCGTCGATGATGGCATTGATGGTCAATCCTGAAGCGGCGTGCGAAAACCTATTGGCATTAGCTTCGTCCGGCTATTGCGGCGAGTATGGTTTTTACGAGGCCATTGATTTTACGGCGTCACGAATACCTCGTGGACAGAATCATGCGCTCATCGCTTCGTTAATGAGCCACCATCAAGGTATGGGGTTGTTATCTCTGGGCTATGTACTGTTAGACCGCCCTTTACAGAGTCGCTTCGAATCAGATCCTTTGCTCAAAGCGACGATTCCGCTCTTGTACGAGCGGGTACCAGAAGCAACGGCAACTTACGCAAATACGACAGAACTGGCAGATATACGTAGTAGCGTCAATGATCAGACCACGCCCTTACGAATACTCAATCAACCAAATTCACGCACACCAGAAGTCCAATTACTTTCGAATGGTCATTACCACGTCATGATCACCAGTGCCGGTGGTAGTTATAGTCGCTGGAACGATCTCGCCGTCACCCGCTGGACCGAAGATGGCACTAAGGATGACTGGGGTAGTTTTTGCTACGTACGCGACGTAGAAACGGGGAAATACTGGTCCACTGCGTTTCAACCAACGCTCGTCAATTCGCCACAATATGAGGTGGTGTTTTCTGAAGGGCGCGCTGAATTCCGACGCCGCGACAACAATATCGATTTACATACAGAAATCGTCGTTTCACCAGAAGACGATATTGAATTACGCAGAACCCGCATTATTAATCGGTCTGGGAGGCGGAGAACGATAGAATTTACCAGCTACGCTGAAATCGTACTGGCGCTTCCGGCCGCCGATAATGCACACCCAGCGTTCAGTAAATTATTCGTACAGACGGAAATATTGTCAGACCAATCCGCGATTTTGTGTGCGCGCCGACCACGTTCCAAGGCTGAAAAAGTGCCTACGATGTTTCATCTAATGGCATTACACGGAGTTGAAGCCGAAGATATTTCTTATGAAACCTCACGATTGCAGTTCATTGGGCGCGGTAATACGTGCAACAACCCTGACGCGCTAACGCAATCGGGCTCACTGTCAAACACCGCAGGCTCCGTTCTTGATCCTATTGTCGCTATCCGCTATCAATTCACACTCAATCCAGAGCAATCAGCGACGATCGACCTCGTCACTGGCATCGCAGAGACACGCGAAATTTGCCTTGCGCTCATTGAGAAATATCAGGATCAGCATCTTGCAGAACGGGTTATCGATCTCTCTTGGACACATAGCCAGGTAGTACTACGCCAGCTTAATATTAGCGAAAAAGACGCCCAACTGTATGCGCGACTTGCTAATTCAGTGATCTATGTTAATCCTCTCTTACGTGCAAGTGAAGATATTCTGCGCCAAAACCACCGAGGACAATCCGCGTTATGGAGTTATGCCATCTCTGGAGATTTACCGATCGTGCTGCTACAAATAAGTAGCCAAGATCACATAGAGTTGGCAAGGCAACTCATACAAGCCCATGCCTATTGGCAGTCACGGGGGCTCGCTGTTGATCTCGTCATCTGGAATTCTGATCATGCCAATTATCGGCAGGTATTACAGGATCAAATCGTCGGTTTGATTTCATCCGTCATTGGAAGTCATGCATTGGAAAAACCTGGTGGCATTTATGTGCGTTCTATCGATCAGATTTCTAACGAAGACCGGATTTTATTCCAGTCAATTGCACGACTGATATTAAAAGATCATCGCGGTACGCTATTAGAGCAACTCAATCGCAGAGATCTAGCCGATGTCCTTCCAGGAAATCTCAATCCGATTAAAAAGAAGCCGCATGCCGTAACGCTGATTGCAAGCACGACTGCGCAAGATACTCAGACCCGTCTTTTTGATAACGGTATCGGTGGTTTTTCGATGGATGGTCAAGAATATTTAATCACCACCAATGATAAATTGTTTACCCCAGCTCCATGGGTCAATGTGCTGGCCAATCCAACGTTTGGCAGCATTATTTCTGATAGTGGCCAATCTTATACATGGTCAGAAAATGCACATGAATTTCGTTTATCTCCATGGAATAATGATCCAGTGAGTGATCTCAGCGGCGAAGTGTTTTATGTGCGGGATGAAGAAACGGGTAAATTCTGGTCACCAACCGCACTCCCCTGCCGAGGCAATGGTGATTATCATGTACGGCACGGCTTCGGCTATAGCGTTTTCACCCATACTGAAGACGCGATTACTACTGAGCTGACCATCTACGTCGCCATTGATACATCAATAAAATATGTTATTTTCCGTATTAAGAACGGTTCATTGCAGCATCGCCAACTTTCTGTTACTGGCTATGTTGAATGGGTATTAGCTGACCTTCGTAGCAAATCCGCTTTACATATTGTGACTGAAATGACCTCTAACAATAGCGGTATTTGCGCACGAAATTCCTACAATACTGATTTTCCCGAACGCCACGCTTTTTTTACGGTCAATAGCCTGCAATGTTCAGTGACAGGGAATCGTGCTGAATTTATTGGGCGCAACAGCAATTTACGCAATCCCGCTGCAATGAATAAGCGTTATTTATCGGGTAAAGTAGGGGCAGGCATGGATCCATGTGCCGCGTTGCAAGTGCCAGTTGAACTTAACCCAGGTCAACAACAAGAATTAATTTTTATGCTTGGCGTCTCAGATCAACTGACAAATCCAGCAAACCAACTCATCGAACGCCACCTCAATCCACCCGCTGCTGAACAAGCTTTGAGTAAAATTAATGCTTATTGGAAAAACACACTCAACACGGTTGTCGTGACCACACCTGATCCGTCGCTCAACCTCTTAGCGAATGGTTGGCTGCTTTATCAGACGATCGCCAGTCGCTTGTCAGCACGGAGTGGCTATTACCAATCAGGCGGCGCATTTGGCTTTCGAGATCAACTTCAAGACACAATGGCACTTGCACATACCGGACATCAATTAGCACGAGATCAGATTTTACTTTGTGCTGCTCATCAATTTATTGAGGGAGACGTCCAGCATTGGTGGCATCCACCGACACAAAAAGGGGTAAGAACACATTGCTCGGACGACTATTTATGGCTGCCACTAGCGGTTGCCAGTTATATCAACCATAGTGGTGATACAGGAATATTAGAAGTAGAAGTCGCCTTTATCGAAGGTAGGGCACTCAATTTGAATGAAGATTCTTATTATGATCAGCCTATACAGTCAGCGCAGATCGCGAGTATTTACCAGCACTGCGTCAAAGCAATTGAACATGGGCTGCGATTTGGTCAACATGGACTGCCACTAATGGGGTCGTGTGATTGGAACGATGGCATGGACAAAGTGGGTGATAAAGGAAAAGGAGAAAGTGTCTGGCTCGGTTTCTTTTTACATGAAGTTCTTACACAGTTTGCACCTTTAGCTAACTACCAAGAAGATACTTATTTCGAAAGTGTTTGTAACGACAATGCGACGCGAATGTCTCAGTGTATCGATGCAGCAGCATGGGACGGCGCATGGTATCGACGCGCTTATTTTGATGATGGCAGCGCTCTTGGTTCGGCACAAAACAGCGAATGTCAGATTGACTCCATTTCTCAAAGCTGGTCTGTTCTAACAAACGCTGGGGAGGCCACGCATCGCTCTCAAGCCATGGAGTCTGTTTATCATCGTTTAGTCAATAAAGAGAAGCAGATTATCCAATTATTAGATCCGCCATTTGATAAATCCGATCAGGACCCAGGTTACATCCGTGGTTACGTTCCAGGGGTACGTGAAAATGGTGGGCAATACACACATGCCGCGATTTGGGTGGGAATGGCATTTGCAAAAATGGGACAAACTGAACGTGCATGGGAAGCATTTGACATCATCAACCCTATCCGTCACGGCGATACGGCTGAACATATTCAACGCTATAAAGTAGAACCTTATGTGATCGCTGCGGATGTGTATGGAACAGCGCCACACATCGGGAGAGGTGGCTGGACGTGGTACACCGGCTCCGCAGGATGGATGTACACGTTTGTCATGGAGTCTCTGTTAGGGCTGAAACGCCATCATCAACAATTGCACATTTCATCTACCTTGCGGCCTGATTGGAAGGAGTTGACGATCAGTTATCGCTACATTGACACAAATTATCATCTTGTCGTTAGTCTGTTGGGAGATGAGAAAGACGACCCCGTGCTTTATGTAGATGGCATACGCTTGGACGTTTTATATGTCGATCTGGTCAATGACCTGCGCGACCATCATCTTACCTATCATGCAAAAACAAAAGGTCACGAATGAAAGATTGGATTTATCGTATCTCGTCAACATATATACTTATGATGAAGAAACACTGCGAGCAAAGTGTTCGATAACGCACTGTGTTTCTTATCACATTTCATTACACTAATCTGGTGTCGAGAAGAAACAGACACATCACATTCGATCAATCAACACCGGAGAATTCAATGACAATCAATACTGAAGCCGTCAGCTTGCACGAACAAGCTGCAAATGATCATAAAGAAGCTGCCGCACACCATTTAGATGCTGCCGCCCACCATACAAAGGACAAAGTCTCAGACGCAAAAGTAAGTTCAGAACATGCTATGAAATGCTGTGACAAAGCAACAAAAAATACCGCTTCAGCATGTAAATCTACAGCTAAATAAAGTAATGAGATGTCTCTATCTCAAATTGATAAAGACATCTTTCTTCTAACTTGGCTACATAAGGGAAATAACATCATGTTTAAAAATTGTCGCTATATCTATCAGTTTGCAGCCATTGTCTTCGCCAGTTTATTTTTTTCTGTCGCACCCAATATTACTTATGCTGCAAGTACCGCAACCGAACTCAATCAGGAAGCGAATGAAGCCTTAAAAACGCTGTATCACAGCAACCCCACCGCCCTTGAACTCTCCAAAAAAGCAAAATCGATTCTGGTTTTCCCTAAAATAGTGAAGGCAGGATTTGTGTTTGGCGGAAGTTATGGTGAGGGTGTTTTGCTGAAAAACGGACAAATGAATGAATATTTTAATTCTGTCTCGGCCTCCTGGGGTTGGCAAGCAGGTGCTCAGTCTTACGGTTACGTCATCTTCCTCATGAGTGACCGAGTTGAGCAAAGTATGCGCAATGCAAAAGGTTGGGAAGTCGGCGTTGGTCCAACTGTTGTTGTGATGAACGAAGGTGCTGCTAAAAACCTCTCAACATCAACGCTGAAGGACGATGCCTATGCCTTCATTTTTGATCAGCAAGGATTGATGGTGAGCGTTAGTGTTGAAGGAACAAAAATTTCCAGAATACACCGCTGATTGTTAATGAAGTTCAGATAGCTCACTACTGCCGCCATACTCATCACTGAATCATGGCGGCAGCGCGACGACACAACTTAGTCGCACAGCCACTTCGCGTCGAAACCCCAAACGCTACAGGCTATCTCAGGCCTCTGTCACAGCATGAGAGCTAGCCAACTCATTTTTTGCTCTGTCAATATCTGCAGCATCACCATGAACAATCAGAACATATTTATCAGCTTTGACCGCCGCATCATATTTAATCAGTTCATCCTTAGAAACACCAATCATCGATAATGCGCCACCAATAGCAGAAATACCTCCAACCAACGCAGCACCTTCGAGTGCAGCAACCAGCATTGCTACAATGGGACCCGCCATTGCTACTAAGCCAACACCAGGCAACACAAAGACTGCCGGTGCGACTAATAACCCCCAAATGCCTCCCCAAAATGCGCCAACTCCACCCCATGATTTAATGCGGTCTCCGGTACTATAAAATCCAATCGGATGTTCTTCACTATGGTAGCCCTTACCAATGAGCGACAATTTTTTCACATCAAATCCTGATTTCCCTAAAGATCTGATCGCTTCTTCAGCATCATTGTGAGTATTAAAGACGTGGATTGCAGATTGTTCATTTTGCATAGTGAGCTTTCAAAAGAAAAAAGAGACGAGTCCAGATTCGACGGGACAAAGTATCTTCCACCAGTTTGACGTACCCCTCTGTTCGTCAACCCACGTTGACAAAGCAGGACTGACGCAAAACCACCTCAGTGAGGTTATGGCGCCTAGCCATTCTATTGTCCACGTTCGTTGGCGTACAGATGCGTGATCAATAGCGTTTTAAAGTCAGATCATTCCAATGCATGCTCAATCGACTAAGGAACGCCGATGCCTCCCAACCTGAAACTGATCCCCCTTAGTAATTCTTTTAATCTGCCCTACCCCTGCCAAAGTGTCATGTACGCAGAAGACGATATGATGAATAAGCCGAGCATTCCATTACGAATAAAAAGGCAATCACAGATCCCGTTTATTGTTGCATGGGTGTTCTGTTTGATCTTCTATTTTTCTCAATATGCAATGCGTTCCGCACCCGGCGTGATGCTGCCGGAACTCACGCAGGCATTCTCATTGTCTGCCGTGGGATTAAGCACCCTCATCGGACTCTATTACTATACCTATTCGTTATTCGCGCTGGTCGCTGGGGCTTCTTTAGATTACTTTGGTGCAAAGCTGGTCATCCCGGCAGGAATCGCCATGCTAGCGGCAGGCTCAGTATTATTTGGGCTTGGTTTTTCGTTATCCGCTGAATTCGGACGACTATTGCAAGGGGCTGGCGGGGCATTTGCTTTTACTGGCGCTGTCTATCTTGCCTCTCATGGTTTTTCCGGAAAATATCTGGCAACGGCAATTGGTGTGACCCAATGCTTTGGGATGCTTGGCGGATCGGCCGGACAATTCTTGGTTGCCCCTTTAATTCACGAGACGATGAACTGGCAACAGTTCTGGATAGATGCAGGAATCGTATGTCTGATCGTGGCGGTCATGATGTTTTTTGTCACTCCTAAAGCAGAAGCAGTGGCATCTAAAGAAAAGGGATCATTACGGGACATGTTTTCGCCCTATAAAGTCGTTCTCAGCAACCCGCAGTCTTATCTGTGTGGCTTCAGTGCAGGACTATTATTTTTACCGACCACTATCGGCGACATGATCTGGGGCGTGCCCTTTATACGTGAAGCTGCACATTTGGACTTTTCAGAAGCAGTAAAACAAGTTTCAATGGTCCCACTAGGATGGGTGGTTGGCTGTCCGCTACTGGGCTATCTCACAGATGTCATCGGCCGTCGAAAACCAGTCTTGATCGGTGGAGCAGTTTTTATGTTGATTATCTCGCTGGCGATTTTATACGTTCCACAAGCCATGCTCCCGCCGTACTTACCCGGATTATTACTCGGCTTCGGATCAGGTGCCGCTATGATTCCTTATACCATCATCAAAGAAGTCAATCCAGATCATGTAAAAGGGAGTGCAACTGGCGCGATTAATTTTTTAGTATTTACATTAAGCGCACTCATGGCACCAGCATATGGCTGGTTACTCAATACACTTGCAGTAGACTCGCATATTACGATGGAGAGCTTTCGAGAGGCTGGTATCGTTGGTATTGTCGGGATTATTATGGCGATCATTTTATCGTGCTTCATCAAAGAGACCGGAAGCCAGCGATATCCTGAAATGACAGTGAAGGCGAAATGAAAATGCGCTCTTCATCATTGCAAGACCTCACCCCGATCGTGAACTTAGCCCAATCCTTGGGGGTTGGTAGTCGCCGCGTGCAGCGCCCTGTCTATATTGATCTATTACCTCCATGCAATGAAGCATGTCCCGCCGGAGAAAATATTCAATCGTGGCTTGCGTATGCGCAATCTGGACAAGATCGCCTAGCGTGGGAAACAATTATCAACGACAACCCATTTCCAGCAATACATGGCCGTGCGTGCTACCACCCCTGCGAAACTCACTGCAACCGGGCCTCGTTAGATAGTACCGTGAGCATCCATGCGGTTGAACGCTATCTTGGCGATCAGGCACTCATTCATGGCTGGCAACTTCCCATCACTAGCAACAAAACGGGAAAGCGGATTTTAATTATCGGCGCGGGTCCGGCGGGATTATCGGCCGCATATCATTTACATAGGCGCGGATACGAAGTCGACATCCATGACGCCAACGGCTTACCAGGTGGCATGCTTCAGTATGGCATTCCGGCGTATCGTTTACCACGCGATATCGTCGCGACTGAAATTAAGCGACTAGAGGACATGGGCATTCGGATCATCCTCAATCATCAGGTCAATGATGTGATCGATGAGAAAAAAACGGGTCAATTCGATGCCGTTTTTATTGCTATCGGTGCAGGCATTTCGAAACATATTGGGATTCCAACCAGGGATAGCGGAAAAATTATTGATGCAATCACGCTACTACATCATTTAGATGAAGAAGAGATCCCTCGGATGGGCAGAACAATGGCGGTACTCGGTGGCGGCAATACGGCAATTGACGTTGCTCGTAGTTTAAAAAGACTCGGCGCTGACGATACGGTCATTATTTATCGTCGCGATGCAGCACATATGAGCGCCCTTCCGTTCGAAGTGAAGGAGGCGCTTACAGAAGGCATACGCTTTGCATGGATGCGTGGCGTCACCGAAGTCTCCGGCGATAGAATCAAAGTCGAAACGATGCAAACTGACGAGCATGGTCGTATTGTCGGCACCGGTGTGTACGAAGAAATCTCTGCCAATGCCTTAGTACTGGCTATCGGACAAGATTGTGCAAGTCAATTTCTGGCGAAAGTTCCAAAAATTCAACGTAGTGAAAGCGGCAGCATCGTTGTTGATGCGCAGTTAATGACTGGTGTAGAAGGTATATTTTGTGGTGGTGATGCCACAGACGGCCAGCATAGTGTGACCGCGGCTACCGGCATGGGGAAAAAAGCCGCTGCACAAATCGACGCTTGGCTCAGCAATACCAAGTTACAAACACCCGAGAAACATCGTGTGATCACATTCGACATGCTCAACCTGCCCGTCTACAGTCCCGCTGCGTCACTTCAGGAGCAAGAACTCACGGTTGCGGAGAGATTGACAAGCTTTGATGAGGTCGTCAGCACGTTGTCACCTGCAGCGGCATTGCATGAAGCAAAACGTTGCCTATCGTGCGGCAATTGTTTTGAGTGCGACAGCTGTCTGGCGGCCTGCCCGCAAACCGCGATCAGCAAACAGAGCAACTCCCCTGTCATATCCTCTGTCGTTCCCGATGTTTACAAGATCGATCTTACTTTATGTACAGGGTGTGCAGTCTGTGTCGATCATTGTCCAAGCCATGCAATGGAGATGATCCCCGATGTGGACTATTCCGATTGCTAACACTGATGAATATTCAGACAATAAATGAATAATGAAAGAAGCAGATGACGACACATACGATCATGGATGGCAATACTGCTGTAGCGCACATCGCCTATCGGGTCAACGAGATTTGCGCCATCTTCCCTATCACTCCGTCCTCCACGATGGCAGAACTTGCTGACGAGTGGTCGACCCATGGCATCACTAATATCTGGGGCAATGTCCCAGTTGTACAGGAAATGCAAAGCGAAGGCGGCGCCGCTGGTGCTGTGCATGGTGCGCTTCAATCAGGCGCATTAACAACCACATTTACATCATCACAAGGCTTAATGCTGATGCTGCCAAATATGATCAAAATTGCCGGCGAGTTAAGCTGTGCGGTTTTTCATGTCGCGTCACGTTCGCTGGCCACGTCATCCTTATCAATTTTTGGTGATCACTCTGATGTCATGACCGCACGAACCACCGGCTTTGCACTGCTCTCGTCAGCATCAGTGCAGGAAGCCCATGATCAAGCCTTAATTGCGCAAACAGTAACGCTGATGTCACGCGTTCCGGTCTTACATTTTTTTGATGGATTCAGAACGTCGCATGAACTCAATACTCTCACGCTTCTGAGTGACAACCAGATACGTGCGATGATTGATGATCGACTCGTTCTAGCGCACCGCGAGCGCGCTCTCAACCCTGAGCATGCGTTTATCCGCGGCACAGCACAAAATCCTGATACGTTTTTTCAAACGCGGGAAGCAGTCTCACCGTACTACGCTAGGTTTCCAGATATCTGCGAAGCGGCCATGGTTCAATTTGCCGCGCTCACCGGAAGGCACTATCACTTATTTGAATATACCGGCCCAGAAAATGCAGAACATATCATCATCGTCATGGGTTCTGGTGCGGAAACGACCAAAGCGACGGTACAAACAATAACAAAAGCAAACCAGCAGTCGGTCATGTCCATCGGCGTCATACAGGTACGCTTATTTCGACCTTTTTCGGCAAAACATTTGTTGTCCTGCATACCCGATAGCGTAAAATGTATTGCCGTTCTGGAGCAGTGTAAAGAACCTGGAGCTAGCGGTGAACCGTTATATCTGGATGTTGTTGCGACGCTCGCCAATGCCTGTAGTAACGGCGAACGATCATTCATGCCCAAGGTGATCGGTGGTCGATATGGACTTGGTTCAAAGGATTTCTCTCCTGGCATGGTCATGGCTGTATTAACAGAACTGAGAAAGCCGACTCCTAAGAATAGTTTTACCGTGGGCATTAATGACGATCTTGCTCACTCAAGTCTGGATTACGACCCCTTATTTTCGATCAACAACGATATCCGCACCGCCGTATTTTATGGTCTCGGTGCTGACGGCACAGTGGGTGCAAATAAAAATACAGTTAAAATTCTTGCTGAAAGTGCCGGATTTTTTGCGCAAGGTTATTTTGTCTACGATTCGCATAAATCTGGCGCGCAGACAATCTCACATCTGCGTTTTGGCCATGCGGCAATTCACGCCCCCTATTTAATTACCTCATCAGAATTTGTCGCGTGCCACCATTTTGATTTTTTGTTCCGGCAAAATGTGCTCGATCTTGCAGCGACTGGTGCAACTTTTCTTTTAAATAGCCCCTATCGAGCAGCTGATGTCTGGCAGCATTTACCTTTTTCAGTTCAACAAACCATCATTAACAAGCAACTGAAATTTTTTGTTATCGATGCTGAATCAATTGCAGAAAAAGTAGGCCTAAACAATCTCACCAATACGATCTTGCAAACGTGTTATTTCGCACTCAGCGAGGTGCTGCCAAAAGATGTCGCCATACAACAGATCAAAGCGGCGATTAATCTAAGCTATGCCAATAAGGCAGCCGGAGTCATTGAAAAAAATCATCACGCAGTAGACATGACTCTTGCCAAGCTGTCGAGGGTCGATATACCCATGAAGGCGACGTCCATCATCGAACTCTCCGCTGCGGTGCCATCGAGTGCGACGACCTTTATCCAGCAAGTCACCGCCAGAATGTTAGTCCAAGAAGGCAATAGCATTCCTGTCAGCAGCATGCCAGCAGATGGTACTTACCCGTCAGGAACAGCAGCCTACGAGAAGCGCAATATTTCTGACTGGGTAGCCGCGTGGAATGCCGAAACATGCATACAATGCGGTCAGTGCTCTATCGTGTGCCCACATAGCGTTATCCGCTCAAAATTCTATAACGAAGATCAATTATCCGGCGCTCCTGCTGATTTCAAATCGGCACCAATCAATGCGCGAGGCTATCCTGAACAACGATTTAGCCTTGAAGTTTATCTCGAAGATTGCACTGGATGTGGACTGTGCGTTGAAGCCTGTCCCGTGGTATCAGAATCAGATGTGGGCACAAAGTCAAAGACAAAAGCAATCAACCTGGTCGCCAAAGCACCAATATTAGAGAGTGCTCGCAAACACATCCATTTTTTTGAAACTATACCAACGAACGATCGCGCATTGGTCGACTTTGATAATGTCCGTGGCGTACAATTTCTCCAGCCCTTATTTGAATTCCCTGGTGCTTGCGCAGGCTGTGGGGAGACACCCTATCTGAAATTGCTATCCCAACTTTTTGGTGACCGTGCACAGATCGCCAATGCCACAGGATGCTCTTCAATTTACGGTGGTAACTTGCCCGTAACTCCTTGGGCTGTCAATGAACATGGTCAAGGTCCCGCATGGTCAAATTCCTTGTTTGAGGATAATGCAGAGTTTGGCTTTGGATTTCGTCTTGCCGCCGACAAGCATCTGGCGATGGCAAGAATGCAAATAATGGCGATGAAGAGTCTGATCGGCGATCAACTGGTAGAGGATATTCTTGGTGCCAGACAGATTGAAGAATCAGAGATCCAATTGCAACGCCAACGGGTCAGTCATTTAAAAACAATCTTGCATCGTATCGCGTCTGATTCCGCTCGCAATCTCTTATCACTAGTTGACCACCTAATTCGTCGCAGTATATGGCTGGTTGGGGGTGATGGCTGGGCCTATGATATTGATTCGGGTGGCCTCGATCATGTTCTCGCTAGCGGCAGAAACGTCAACGTGTTGGTCCTTGATACCGAGGTCTATTCCAATACAGGAGGACAAGCATCTAAAGCAACGCCATTAGGTGCGATAGCCAAATTCGCCTCAGGGGGAAAGCGCGTCGCAAGAAAAGATCTGGCATTGCAAGCGATCGCTTATGGCAATATCTACGTAGCTCAAGTAGCGATGGGAAGTAACCCACAACAATGTATTTTGGCCTTCAGAGAGGCGCAAGCCTACGATGGACCTTCCATTATCCTAGCATACAGCCATTGTATTGCCCACGGCATTGATATGCGCCAAGGGATGCATCAACAGCAACTCGCGGTTCGCAGCGGGTTCTGGCCTTTACTTCGCTTTAATCCAGCCTTGAAAGAGCATGGCGCCAACCCATTTTGTCTTGATTCGCTTGCACCAGATATTCCGCTACAGGACTATGCCTACAATGAAATACGGTTTAGTAGTCTGGTCAAAGAAAATAAGGCAGAAGCGGCCCTACTAATGGAAGAAGCACAGCGAGATGTTCTAAAAAAATATCTGGAATACCAAAGCCTGTCCGAGTTAGGAGCCGAACATTTTCCTACTAGGGCTTTATCAAAAAGGCCATCCTGGTCTACCTCCTAGTCTGGGATAGTCACTATAGACAGTGCCCGAGGAGGAGTCGCGAGACCTGCCTCAGCACACCAGAGTTTCACCTCTTCTTAAAACCTTAACCAAGGAGTATTTCATGAAAACGATTCAAACAGCAGGAAGAAACATCATTATCGTTGCTATTGCCGCTCACTTATGTGCCTGCGCTGGAATGACGACGCGAGAAAAGAATGCCACAATTGGTGCTGGCGCTGGTGCCGTTGCTGGCGCAATTTTAACAGGCGGAAGTGGCGTAGGAACCGTCGGCGGCGCGGTCGTTGGCGGTGTCATCGGCAACGAAATTAAAAAGTAAACATCACGCCTGATGACATTGGAATTCTCAATCAAATCAGGTGTGTGTTGACGACTTATCACTTCAATGCGCAAGCAATCAGATTAAAGAATGATAGATAAAGAAAAAGCCCAACAGACAAACCTGACGGGGTTTTTTCATTATTTTTCATTGAGAGAAAGCCTCGAATAGAACGAATAGAACCTCTAATCCGACTCCTTAGTCCACGTAACATCCGGATCATACAACATCATTTTAGATGCCAATAATTTGGTTTTAACACCTAGGTCTTTGCTATATACGATACCTTGATGACTAATGATGAAGCTTTTCACACCGCTCATCCCATAACTTTCAGGGTACGCGATCAAGGCAAATCCTCCTATCATGCGCTCTTTCACCAGATAACTATGGGACCCGCCTGGCGCAGAGGTTCCCTGAGCAGTCAAAATGCGAAAATAGTAGCCATGAAAGGCATGACCGCTAGCACCAGGCATTCGCCGTGCGCCATCTTCGTGCGCATCAGCAAATGCCTGTCCCATGGGTGACAAGGGCTCATCGTCTGTCGTTTTCCAATAAAGCCCATTATGCAAACCCGGCGTACTGGCAATTTTCTGCGCATACTCCAATATGCCATCACTATTTCTGTCTTGAAGAACGTATTCGCGTTGCGCGTCAGCATAAGCGAGGGAAACCTGTATCGCTGCTATTTCATCACTGCCTATACGACGATTTTGCCACTCCCTAACACCAGCAACCTCATCAAACACCCATCGTGACCCGACGCGTCTTAATGGAAATGGCAATGACCACTCCTCGTTACCAATGAGAAGAATCCCCTTATCCATACCAATGAACTCAATAGAATGTTTTTCGTCAAAGGCACGTAAAAAATGTTCGTTCGACATGTTATTAAGAACGCGATCACTGAGATATACAGCTGGAATTGCTGTTTCCCCTAAAATTCGACGCATCTTGATTTGATTTCCTTGGCGTATAGCATCAACCAAGCTATTGATCGCGGCATCTGGTGACACGAAACTCACTTGTCTGCCATGCTGAGCAGTCTGGATCTCCGGTCCCATCAGGCTAGTTGCGTTATGCGGCCCGACTTCTGCCTGTGCTTGCACTGTGAGCATGACACACACCGATATAACTATTTTTTGTACCGTTTTCATCTCAGCATCTCCAGTGAAAATACATTATTTTGTACGCTTCTCATTATCACCATGAGACATTGACGCTCGACTCTGCTGTCCACGCTCTGTGTATACTTGCACTTCCTGACGCGGTCCAGATGGCATCATAGGATGAGAGAACGTAGGCGAACTATTAACCGGTGCGGATGGTGACTGATGAACTGTGTGTGTTTCAAACCGCGCTGCTGAAGGCGAATATTGAGGCGGTATCGAGGCTTTCGGATGGTCGTGCTCTGTCACTTTTTCTCGGATATCAGAAGGACGTTGACTTGCAGGTATGACCGCGTTTGGCGATCTACCTCGAAAATTTTCACGATTTGTAGGTACTATTGCAGCAGGTGAAAATTGGTTCCTGATATCCTGATTCCGATATGCAACGCCTTGTCTGTGTTGCGGGTTATGTTGCCATTGATTGCCATCTGCCGATTGACCAAGATGACCACGATCAACAATCATTATATGGTGTGTATGCCAATCTGGTCGGACATCCAGAAACAAAGATCCAACAATGCCTACCCCAATACCAAAAGCGATACCATTTGCGATGTCGCCACCGTAGCTGGATGATCGGTAATCTGTCGGCGGCTGCCAGTAAATAGGACGGCTATCAGGCCACCACCATGTCCCATACACAACGCCTGGATTGTAATAAGGTACATAGTAGACCTCCATATTGACGGGCTCTATCGTTATGTCTCCATTGTCATCAATAACCCGTTGTTGCTGATCCGTGATTAAATGGCCAGTCAGTCGCGCTTTATTTCGCAATGACTGCACGGTCTCCATCACCGCTTGTTGCTGAGCTAGAAAAGCATCGCCGAGTTGCTGTGTCCACGATAGATTCTGATTCATCATCAAAAGCACAGAAGGAAAAGGCAATAAAGATCGGATACTGACATCCCATTGCTGATCATTTGCCATCTGATCAAGTTGATTACTTCTCACATCATGGTGCAACTGTAGATAAGTAGCCGCCTGCGTCACTTCGAGTGGATAGGTTGCCGCAATTAACACCTGACCTAGCAACGCATCGGGATACAGTGCTACTGGTGCCAATAACTGATCTAATTTTTGCTGAGTAAATGTGCTCTGCGCATATACAGGAACCATACAAATCGCAGCGAATAACCACAGTAACGACATGCAGCCACGAGAAAGGTAGCGAATTTTTATTGTCATTTATTGCTCCGATTGGTTGCTGGTGATTGGTTGATTAAGGCAAAGCATTTGAACGTCAAACCAAGACGCCCCGCTCTCGCTTCATACTATGAGGTAGAGCGCATCACATTTCCGTGCGAAAGCACACATTCCACTAGTGCATCCAACGATGATATCTATCGACCGGCGTCATTGTTCGCCAACGAACAGATAGATGAAAGGCAAAAGAATATGTTGACCCCGTATGCCACTAGCATTCTGGATTACCTGATCCGTACTCAAATCAGATAAGCAACTCGCATTTTTATTCATCGCAACGAATCTCTCTACCGAAGAACAAGGCACAAACCATGACGAACACCGAGATGAAGCGTTTTCCTGTTGATTCCCCGTACCTCTTGATTGAGGGTTTTTTATACGGAGCGAGTTCCGGAGCAATATGTTGCGCGATTTACTTTTGGTTGAGTCAATTAAACAAACCCGACTCCTTACCGTTTTACTCAGGGCTACGCACCATCGTTATTTCAGACATATCAAGTCTGTTAGTTGGAGCTGTGATTGGACTCGTAGTGGGAGGTCTTTGCGGTTTATTGCTCGCCGCATTCATACAAAGTAAAAAACTACGGGCCTTTGAGTCGAGATTAGTCATTCACAAAACACAGGAATACGACAGTCAATTGCAACAAACTGACTCCCAGAGAATACGGCGCTGGAAAAATCAACGTGGCGAATATTCACGAATCTAAGCAATACAATTTTTTATATCCGAACGACAACGCTCAAAGAAAAGGGAACCGTCATGGAACAACGCGATAGCTACATCAATAAGATACATTTACAGCTAGACGAACTTAACTTAACACTCAATGAACTTGAACAAACATTCAAGGAAAAATCCGCCGAAGCGCATACGGCGTACGAATCAGAGATGCTGGTTTTACGACAAAAACTAAATGAGATACGCCAAAAAACCGATGATATGAAAACTGCCAGCACGGATAGCTGGGAGAGCATTAAAGAACATATTGAAGTGCTACAACACGCGTTCTCAAGTACTTATCATTATTTCAAAGACGAGGTTAAAAAAAATGAAATTAAGAAAGGAAATGCGGGATGAGCCTCTTTCTTCTGATCATTCTGATCCTTTTTTTAGCGGGATCACTCCCCTTGTGGCCCCATAGCAGAAATTGGGGTTATGGGCCTAGTGGCTTAAGCGGTCTCATCATTATTATTCTCATCATTATGCTCATCACTGGGCGAATTTAACCACCTCAGGAATAACTATGCCATCTGTTACCTCAACTCGACCAACCACGAGATACCTTCAACTACTATTCGTTTTAAGCGGCTTAATCGGCCTAATGAGCGGCGCATCAGCGCAACAAAGAACAGATAACGATATCGAACGACGCGGCGACCCACAACGCTGGTACCAAGAAAAAAACACCTCTGAGGCCTATCTCGCGACACTCAAAAAAGAAGCGAACGCCGTGTATCAAGAGACGATTATTGAGTGCAAAAAAGCAGATATGACCGATGTAAAGCAATGTAGGAAAGAAGCAAAAAATCGACGAGACCAGGATTTAAGGGACGCAAAAATGGCAGCAGACAAACCGATGTAAGTTGTTAAGTCGGGTCGGTGTAGATTTTTTCTAATCCTATCAATTGTATATTTGTTCTTGTATGCTTTTTCCGCTTTGTCTTCGGCTGAGGTGTACTGTCAATAGTGGACACTTCGGTTTCAAATTGCCAGCGCTTGTTTGCTAAAGGTCTCAGCGAACCGTGCTGGCGATACATAACCAAGACGCAAATGGCGTCGCTGGCGGTTATAGAAAATTTCTATGCATTCCTTTGATCGATGATTCCGCATTGGCACGTGTGATGTACCTCTAATGATGAATTATTTCGTTCTTTAAGCTGCCCCAGAAGCTTTCCATGGGAACGTTGTCGTAGCAGTTCCCCTTGCACGACATCGATGACTGTATGCCACACTGCGCAACCAGCTTGCGGTAGCCGTCGGCACAGTACTGGGCGGATTCAACTGATCGTCGCAACCGAGAAGGTATGCTTCGAACTGGTTGTGGCTTTGAACTTGCGCTTTTGCTTGCAGCGCTAAGACTTCCAGGAGGTGCAGCCGGGTCGGATCTGCGTTTAGCGACACTCACCCAGTTGGCAAGTGTTCCTTTCGGTATTGCGATCCGCTGCGCGACTTCTTCGAGCGTCAGGCCTTGCGCTAGTACCAGTTTGACCGCCTCGACCCGAAACTCCGGCGTATATGTTGTTGATCTCATGATTTCGCTTCCTTTGACAAGTTTATCAACTAGAAGTGTCCACCAACGTCAGGTTACCTCAATCTGGGTTCACAATGAACGCTCCCATGTTGTTGCGTTTTTATAAGGT
>Ga0209913_1000128_pt1 | contig 80479 bp, 81 predicted proteins | sample PersoiDNA2013203_FD_185805 | JGI IMG/M metagenome (GOLD analysis project Ga0209913, IMG submission 185805) | Permafrost soil microbial communities from the Arctic, to analyse light accelerated degradation of dissolved organic matter (DOM) -... | ecosystem: Environmental > Terrestrial > Soil >...
TCGCGCCGCGTGCTCGGGTTCGCCGGTCACCGCGAACGCGGCGAGTTCCGCCTCGACCAGGGCAGACGCATCGAGCGGCTGCTCATCACACAGTTCCGGAACAGGCTCGTCGCGCCGCCGCCCGCGATGGCTGATCAGCTGTAGCGGGCCATCGGCGAGCCCGCATTCGTCACCGAGCCAACCGAGCGACTCGAGCCCGATCGACACGCAGTCCTTGCGAGCGAGCGCCGCTCCGCCCAGGATCATCGCATGGGCGAGCCGAGCGTTGTCGTAGCTCAGCTCGTTCTCGAACCAGCGCCACTCCTTCGCCGTAGTCTGTCCGTATGCGCCCGCGAGCTGTTCGGCGAAGCGTTTCAGGAGCTGCTGCGCCTCGGGGTCGAGCCTGTCGGGGTCGAGTCGAGCGAGGCCCAGGATCGCGTACGCCGCCGTTCGCAGCGACACGTCGCCGCTGAGCGAGGCGACGAGCTCGGTGAGCAGCCTCCTGGCCGGGCCGACGACCGCTGGCGCCCATGCCGTCGAGAGCACCACGCCGAGCGTCCAGATGGAGCGGCCGACGTGATCGCCAACGTGCGGCTCGTCGAGCCAGCGCCGCTCGTAGCTCATGAAGTTGCGCATTCCGCGCCTGTCGTCGCCGGTCGCGGCATAGAGAAAGGCAAGCCCGCGGTACAGGATCGCCGCCCAGTCCTGATCGACGTGACGTCGATCGAGCTCCAGGGCAACGACCGCCAGTCGCGCAACGTCGTCGACGCAGTAGCCGGTTTCTCGGTTTGGGATCGCGCCGCGGGCGTGTTGCACGATGCCGACGTCATCGACGAGTGTGCGGATGTGGTCGGTTCGGGGGCTCGCGAGCTCCAGCTCGACGACGGGAATCGGCGTTCGGCGGGGGGCGAGCGTTTCCGCCTCACCGAGCACGGCCGCGGTCGCCTCGGCTACGGAAGGCCACGCGAGCCCCTGTCCGATCTGGCGAGCCTCTGCTCGCGCAGTCGCCAGCGCCTCGGGCCGCTCCGCGAACTCGCACACCGCCTCGGCAAGCGCGTCGGAGTCTCCGAACGGCACGATCCGCCCGGCCCCAGACTCGAGAATGTCCTGCGCATACCAGTATGGGGTCGAGATCGCGGCGCAGCCGGCGGCGATCGCGAACGTGAGCGCGCCGGAGGCGACCTGCTCGCGACTGCCGTACGGGGTGACGAAGACGTCGGTAGCGGCGAGCAGGTCGGCCAGCTCGTCGATCGAGAGGAAGCGGTCGTCGAACTCGACGTGATCGCCGAGCCCGAGATCGACGACGCGACGCTCGAGCATCAGTCGGTACTGCTCGCCCTCTCGGCGCGCGACCTCCGGGTGCGTGCGCCCCGCAATCACGTACAAAACCTCGGGGTGACGCTCGATAATCGACGGCAACGCCTCGATCGCCGTTTCGAAGTTCTTTCCGGCCGATATCAGACCGAAGCTGGAGAGCAGAAAGCGTGACTGCATACGCTCATATCCCCCCGGCACTGGCGCGACGTAGAGCGGCCGCCGGCCGGCCGCATACTCCTCGCGGCGCCGCCCGAGCACGACCGGCGCGCCGTGCGGAACGACACGAATCTTGTGCATCGGACAGGCTTTCGTCTGAACGAGCAGACGCTGCGCCGTGTCAGTCATCACGATCACCAGCTCGGCTTGCCCACAGAGCGCCGTAACCACCCGCAGTTGATGCGGCGACGGCTGAGACAGCACCGTGTGCAGCGTCACAACGAGTGGCTGAGCGAGCTCCTGCGCAAAGGAGAGCACGTATTCGCCATCCTCGCCGCCAAAGATCCCGTACTCGTGCTGGAGAAGAACAACGTCGAAGTCCAACCGGCCAAGCCGCCTCGCAGCACGCACGTAATCTCCGCGGACGCCCTGCGAGACCGTCGCGGACAGCTCTGGCCGTTGCGGGCTCGACGGGTGATCGACCACGACGACGGGACCGACGCCATCAACACCAGGCACCTCGAGAAGCGCCTCCCGGACGTCGAACGAGAAGGTGCCGATCCCACAAGCGCGCGGCGGAAACGTCGAGAAGGTGGCGATACGCACGGCTCTCAGGCGCTCCCTTTCTTCACGCGTCCTACGCCTCAACATCCCAACGGCAGACGCCACCGGGTCGAGTTCACCCTACCGGACCCATCTTCGAACCGGTCGAACGCCGCTCGGCCGCATCACACCCGAAGTTAGAACCTCTAAGGGCCTATCCCTAACGGGATAGACCCTAAGGATGGAGATCCGCCGATCGGCGACCGAGGGACGCTAGTTCTTCGTTTCCCCTGGTTCCGGCTTCGGCTCCTCGCCGGCGCCCTTCGGCTGCCAGTAGCGGCGGCTGCGCAGCTCCTCGGGCAGGTAGTCGAGCTCGAAACCGCGCGGGTCGTCGTGCGGGTAGATGTAGCCCTCGCCGCTTCCGAGTGCCTTCGCTCCCCGGTAGCCCGAGCCGCGCAGCATCTTCGGCGGGCGCACGTTGCCGTGCTCGCGCACGTCCTCGCGGGCGGAGAAGATGGCCGTCTTGACGGCGTTCGACTTAGGTGCGAGAGCGAGGTAGATCGCCGCCTCGGCCAGGTTGAGCTGTACCTCGGGCAGACCCACGTACTCGACCGCGTCCGCCGCCGCGACGGCAACCTGGAGCGCGTGTGGATCGGCCAGGCCGACGTCCTCGGAGGCGAAGATCACCATCCGCCGCGCGACGAAGCGGGGATCCTCGCCGGCCTCGATCATCGAGGCCAGGTAGTAGACGGCGGCGTCGGCGTCGCTGCCGCGCATCGACTTGATGAAGGCCGAGGCGAAGTCGAAGTGAGCGTCACCGGCGCGGTCGTAGACGAGCGGGCGCTTGCGGGCCGCGTCCTCGACGTGGCGCTCTTCGAGCGCGCCCTTCTCGGAGGTCGCGGTCTCGGCGGCGAGATCGAGGATGTTGAGCGCGTTACGGGCATCGCCTCCGGCCCGAAGCGCGATCAGGCTCACGAGCTCGTTGCTCAGCTCGACGCCGAGCTCGGCGGCGCCGCGGCGCACGATCACCTCCAGCTCCTGCTGCGAGAGCGGCTCGAGTGCATAGAGCTGGCAGCGCGAGAGCAGGGCCGAGTTGACCTGGAAGTAGGGGTTCTCGGTGGTGGCGCCGATCAGCGTGATCAGTCTCGCTTCGGCCGCCGGCAAGAGGGCGTCCTGCTGGGCGCGGTTGAAGCGGTGGATCTCGTCCAGGAAGAGGATCGTTCGCTGCCCGTGCGCACCCAGACGTTCCTTCGCCCGGGCGATGACCGAGCGCACGTCGCCGACCGAGGCCGAGACGGCGGAGAACTCCTCAAAGGCGGCGCCGGTCGTCTCGGCGACGATGCGGGCGAGCGTGGTCTTGCCGGTGCCGGGCGGGCCAAAGAGGATCATCGAGGCGACCCGGTCCTCGGCGATCGCCCGGCGCAACGCCGAGTCGGCTCCGAGCACCTGCTCCTGGCCCACGAACTCCTCCAGAGTCCGCGGACGGAGGCGGTAGGCAAGCGGCGCCAGGCTCGCAAGCCGCTTTGCCGCCGCGTCCGCGAAGAGATCGGACATGAGCGAAGTATGCAGGTACGCGGCCGCTTCATCTTGACGGCGCGCCGGATTGCCGTGCGTGCAAGGATGAAACCCATGACCACGCTCGCTTTAGCCGTGCTCGGACGCGGCCTCGTCGATCCCACCCAGCCGGTGCTGCGCGCCGACGACGAGGCGCTCTTGCGCGGACGGGCGGCCTTCGAGACGACTCGTGTCTACGGCGGCAAGCCCTTCCGGCTAGACGAGCACCTCGCCCGTCTGGTCACCTCGGCGGCGCGGATGGACCTGCCCGAGCCCGACCCGGACGCCTTTCGGGATCTGGTCGCGGAGGCGCTGGTGGGGATCGAGGACGCTTCTTTGCGCCTGGTCTGGACGCCGGGATCGAGCGAAGGCGGAGCTCCCGTCGGCTTTGCGATCTTCGGCGCGATTCCCGCCGGCCACGAGGGGTTGCGGGCGCGCGGTATGAAAGTGATCTCGCTTCCGATCGGCGTGCCCTACGAGCTACGCGCCAAGGCGCCCTGGATTCTCGGCGGCGTGAAGTCCACCAGCTACGCGGCCAACATGGCAGCGATTGCGGAGGCGAAACGGCAGGGCGCCGACGACGCGATCTTTCTCGCCGAGGACGAGATCGTGCTCGAAGGTCCGAAGACGAACGTCTGGTGGCGAAGCGGACAGACTCTCTTCACGCCCTCGCTCGAGACTGGCATCCTGGCCGGGATCACGCGCGACTTCGTGATCGAGGCCGCCCCGGCGCTTGGCTACGAGATCGAGCAAGGCGTCTACGAGCGATCGGAGCTCGCCGCGGCCGAGGAGGCCTTCACCTCTTCGTCGGTGCGGGAGCTGATGCCGGTCGTCTGGCTCGACGGCTCCGCGATCGGTGACGGTCGCCCGGGACCTGCCCAGGCGGCGCTGCAAAGGGCACTCAGGCAGGCGGCCGGCGAAGAGTGAGTCTTCCCGAGACTGCCTCGCTCAGCTACAACGTCAGTATGAGCGGCGACGAAAAAGTCCGTCTCGGTGGTATGGCGCTCGAGAACGGCGTGCTCGTTCAGGGGCCGACCGCCTGGGCTTGCGCGGTGCGCCTGCCGAGCGGAGAGGTGCGCGTGGCCGCGCGCCGGAAGCGTTTCCAGGCATCGCGGGTGCGCTCGCCGCTACTGCGCGGACCGGCGCGGCTCGCCGAGGCGTTCGCGGTTCTGCCGGGCGTTCGTCGCGCGCTCCCCGAGGCCCGTCTTCCCTTCACGCGCCCGCGCGTGCGGGCGGCGTTCCTGGCCAGCTCGCTCGCCGTACGGCTGCTTCGAAGCTCGCCCCGTGCCGGCTCGCTCGCTAACGAGCTCTCCACCGTGGCGCTGGCGATCTTGCCGGTGGCCGCCTCTTTCCGCGGCTCCGAGCTGACCGCCTACCACGGCGCCGAGCACGCCACGATCGGCTCGTACGAGCACGACGAGCCGCGCACGCGCATTCACGAGCGTTGCGGCTCGAACCTGATCGCCCCGATGCTGGCCGGCTCGGTCGTGGCCAGCATGCTTGCCGAGCGCCTTCCCCGGCGCGCCAGGCGCCTTGCCCGGGTGGGCGGTCAGGTGGCCGCGGTCGCGGTCTCGAGCGAGCTTCTCGCCTGGGCGCTCGCCCATCCCGACGAGCCACTCTCGCGTGCGATCCGCCGCCCAGGGCTCGAGCTCCAGCTCCACCTGGCGACCGCCGAGCCCAGTCCGGAGCAGCTCGAGGTGGCGCGCGCCGCGCTCGATGCCTGTCTCGCGCTCGAGCATGAGCAAGACTGACGCCCTCTCCAGTCGCTAGCATCCCGTTCGTGCAGGCCAAGAGCACCCACCACATCGCGGTCGCCGTGAACGACGTGGACGAGGCGCTCGCCACCTACCAGGAGCTGTTCGGCGCCGAGCTCGATCACCGCGAGACCGTTCCCGACCAGGGCGTCGACGCGGCCATGGTGATCCTGGGCGGAAACAGAATCGAGCTGCTGGGCGCAACCAGCCCCGACACGCCGGTGGGGAAGTTCCTGGCCAAGCGCGGCCCCGGCATTCATCACATCGCCTTCGAGGTCGACGACATCCGCGCTTCTCTTGCCGAGCTCGTCGCCAAGGGCGCACAGCTGATCGACACCGAGCCGCGGCGCGGCTTGCACGGCCTCGAGGTCGCCTTCATTCACCCTGAGACCTCCTACGGAGTTCTCTACGAGCTGGTGGCATATGCCTGAGAGCAAAGACGTTCGCATCGAGATCGGCTTCGACGGCGGCCAGATGATGAGCAGCATGGTCACGAGCAAGTCGGCGACCGAGCTCGACGAAGCCCTGAGCAAGCTGGCGACAGCGACCTTGACGCTCGAGAGCAGCGAAGGCCCGCTCACCGTGGTGCTCGCGCACGTGGTCTACGTCAAGCGCTTCCCGCCCGAAAGCCGGATCGGCTTCCTCGCTCCCTAGCCTGTTTGCGGGAGCCGAAGCGCAAGGCGACTATCGTTGGCGCGATGACTCCTCGTGCGGTGATCTTCGATCTCTGGGGCACTCTCGTCCCCTTCGACGCCGAGCGCTGGCAGCGCGGCTTGACGTTGATCGCGGAGGCGCTCGGGGTGACGCCTGAGGAGTTCGAGCGCGAATGGAGGCGCGGTTATGACCAGCGCCTCGTGTCTGATCTACGAGCAAGCGTCGAGAGTGTCTGCCGCTCGCTGGGAGTGACTCGAGCGGGCGCTGTCGAAGACGGCTTGAAGCTGCGTGTCGAGGCGCATCGCGAGATGTTCGTACCACGCGAGGACGCCCTAGCCACGCTGCGGGAGCTGCGCGCCCGCGGCTACTCGACCGGTCTCATCACGAACTGCAGTTCCGAAGTCCCGGAGCTTCTAAGCGGGTCATCGCTCGCGGGCCTCTTCGACGTCGAAGTCTTTTCTTGCAGCACCGGCCTGAGGAAGCCCGATCGCGCCATCTACGAGCTGGCAGCGACTCAACTGGGCGTCGATCCGCAGCTCTGTCTCTACGTCGGCGACGGCGGCGATCACGAGCTCGACGGCGCTCGCAACTTCGGCATGAGCCCGGTACTGCTCCGGCCCGGTGACACGCGACCGCCTGACGGTTGGCAGGGGCCGGAGATCGCTCGGCTCGCTCAGGTGCTCGCGCTCGTCCCCTGAGAGTGGGATCTGCTCTGGCAACTTGCGCGCAGGCCCGGCGGGATTGGCCCTAAGCTATCGGCGTGGCTCTCGAAGTCGGCATCGTCGGTTTGCCCGGGGCGGGCAAGACCACCATCTTCAACGCTCTGACCAAGGCGGGCGCGCAGGTGGGCGCCTACTCCGGCCCCTCGGGCAAGGAGCACGTCGGCATGGCCGAGATCGCCGACGAGCGCCTGCAAAAGCTGGCCGAGACGGTCAAGGCCAAGAAGGTGACCCAGGCTGCGATCCGGGTCGTGGACGTACCGGGGACGGGGCCGGCGCTGCTCGGCAACCTGCGCCAGGTCGACGCCATCCTGGCCGTCGTCGACGGCTTCTCGCCCGCGGCCGATCCGGCCCGCGATCTCGAGACGCTCGAGCTCGAGCTGCTCGTGGCCGACCGCGATCATGTCGAGCGTCGGCTCGAGCGCGTGCAGAAGCAGGCCAAGTCGGGCGACGCGACGCTAATAAAGGAGGCGGCGACGCTGGAACGCCTGCTCGCCCACCTCGACGCGGGGAAGAACCTGCGCGACTGGCCCGAGCCGCTGCCGCCGGAGCTCGATCCACTCACGACGAAGCTGCTGATTCCGCTCGAGAACGGTCCGAAGGGGATCGACGGGCAACTCGAGCTGGAGCTGGTCGAGCTCTCAGACGAGGAGGCGGAGGAGTTCCGCGAGGGTAAGCCCTCGGCTCTCGGCGCGGTCGTGCAGCGGTTGTTCGAGGCGCTCGACTTGATCAGTTTCTTCACCGCCAGCGATAAGGAGACACGGGCCTGGACGCTCAGGCGCGGCCAGACCGCAATCGAAGCGGCGGGCACCGTCCACTCCGACATCGCCCGCGGCTTCATCCGCTGCGAGGTCATCCGCTGGGACGACCTCGTTGCCTCGGGCTCCCACTCGGAGGCCGCTCGCAAGGGCTTGCAGCGCCTGGAGGGGAAGGACTACGTCGTCGCCGACGGCGATGTGCTCAACATCCGCTTCAACGTCTGATCAGAGCTCGCAAAGCAACGAAGCGCTCCGCCGCTCAAACGCGCCCGGGGCGCAATGCAAAATCGGCACGAAACTGGCCCATTCGCTGTTCTTTTTCTCGATACCGTTTTACGACCCCGCGGGTGGGTGGACAAAGGCGGGGGGCGGCGAAACGTGGTGCCCTCGAGTGACTTGGGTGATCGCCCCGAATTGGCGCGCCTTCTCTCTACTCGAAGCCCGGCAAGGACTCCGAGACGGCGAGGCGCTTTCTTAAAAGCATCGAGAGCTGTTACATTCAGTTCTGTCGATGAAAGAGCATCTCACCAAGGTCTGCTGCCGGCCGGGGGCGGCGCCGCAGGAGGCGGACGACTTCCTCGAGCACGCGCAGCGTTTCAAGGCGCTCTCGGAACCGGCGCGGGTGGCGATCGTCAACCGCCTCGCCTCGTGCGGAGAGGCCTGCGTCTGCGAGCTCGTCGAGGTGCTCGAGCTGGCTCAGCCGACGGTCTCGCATCACCTGCGCGTCCTGCGCGAAGCCGGCCTGATCGAACACGAGCGGCGCGGAACCTCGATGTACTACCGCCTCGTTACCGAGGCGATCGACGAGCTGCGCGCGACGCTCGCTCCCTAGCCCGCCGAGATCAGCGCGATGCCGGCGAGCGCCGCGACGATCCCCACCTTCTGGTGCCTGGAGACGTGCTCGCGTAGCAGCGCCTGCGCCAGGAGAACGGTAGTCAGCGGATAGAGCGAGCTGAGCACGCTGACCAGGCTGAGCAGGCCGTGGTCGGTTGCGAGCGCATAGAGAGTGTTGGCGCCGCTGTCGAGCACGCCCACGAGCACGAGCCAGCGCAGGTTGCGGGGCGGGATCCGCAGCGGCTGGCGCAGAAGCAGAAGCACGATCAGCACCAGCGGAGCGGTCGTCAGGCGCAGCACGAAACTGGCCGCGAGCGCTTGGTGGTGCTCGCTCGCCTTGGCCAGGAAGAGGAAGAAGACGCCGAAGCCGAAGGCGGCGGCGAGTGCCAGCGGAACGCCCGAGGCGATGCCGCGGTTTCCGCTCGGGTCGCTCTCGGCCGAGGCCAGCACGACACCCACGAGAGCCAGAGCGATACCGGCCAGAGCCAGGGCTCCCGGCCTCTCGCCGCGCGCCAGCCCGACCGCGAGGGGGAGTGCCACGCCGGTTGCCGAGACCGGCGCAACGATGCTGATCCTGCCGATGGCCATGCCTCGATAGAACGCGCCGACCGCGACCACGCCCGCCACTCCGCCGAGCGCCGCGTAGACGGCGGTTCTCGCATTGGGGAAGGAACCGGTCGCGCCGGCGATAGTCGCCGTCAGCACGAGCCCGGCCAGCTGCGAGACGGCGATCAGCGTCAGCAGCGGTACGACGCGGCTCTTGACGCCTCCGAGGTAGTCGGAGAGTCCCCAAGAGACGCTCGCCGCGAGCGCGAGTCCGAGTCCGAGCACGCTCCTCGGCGACCTATGCGGAATCGACCGGTCGCAGCTGGGCGACCGTATCGAGCTGGTTGGCGTGGTAGAGGGCGGCCGCCTCGGCGGTGCGGGCCGAGCGACCGTCGTGATGAACGGCGACGGCGTGTAGGAGCTCGGCGCGGAGATCCGGGGCTAGCGAGCCGGTGCGCTGCTCGATCAGGCGCAGGCCGAGTTGGACGTGGCCGAGCAGGCGCCCTTCCGAAGTCGGCGCGAACACCGGCGCCGGGCCGAGCTCGAGCGTGCGGCCGAGATCGTGCACGAGCGCGGCGGCAAGGATCAGGTCGGAGCGAAGCCGGGGATGGAGCTGGCAGAGATCGCGGCAGATGGTGGCGACGGCGACCGTGTGCTCGAGCAGGCCGCCCGAGTAGCTGTGGTGCCCTTCCACGGTCGCGGGAAGTGTGCGCAGGCGCTGCCGCTCGTCGCCCGCCAGCAGCGCCTCGATGCTCGCGCGCAGAGCCGGGTGGCTGATCTCGGCGACGAGGAAGTCGAGGAATCCTTCCAATTCGTCGGGGTCGCGGCGGCCGGCCGGTGCGAGCTTCTCGGGATCGGCCTCCGGCGCCGGCTCGAGCGTCCGCACTTGGATCTGCAGCTTGTCGCGGAAGCTCTCGACTCGCCCCAGCACGCGTACGGCCTCGCCCTCCGAGAAGCGGGTGTCGAGCAGGTCGACGTCGTTCCACACGCGCGCCGCGATGCGACCGCTCTCATCTGTCAGCTCGAGCGCGAGGTAGGATGCCCCGGCCCGCGTTCGCAGTCGCTCTTTGCGAGCGACGGCGTAGACGCCCTCGACGGCGCTATCTGCAACCAGCTCAGCCAGCACGGTCATCGCTGCACGCGGTCAGTGTTTTCGCGGTCGAAAAAGACCGTATTTTCGGCGGAGACCACTAGTCGAGTCTAGTCACAAGGCCGTTGGTACGCTCCTCGCCGTGGCTGACGTTCGTCCCTTCCAAGCGCTGACCTTCGACACCCAGGTCGCGGGGCCGTTGGCGCAGCTCGTCGCGCCGCCCTACGACGTGATCGACGCCCAGGGGCGCGCCCAATATCTGGCTCGTTCGCCGCACAACATCGTCAATCTCACCCTGCCCGAGGACGAGCGCGATTCCGGGCCGCTGCTCTCGTCCTGGCGCGAGCAAGGGGTTTTGCGCCGCGACGCCGAGCCGGCGCTCTGGTGGCTGGAGCAGTCCTATGTGGGGCCCGACGGCCGCGCCCGCACCCGCGGAGGTTTCCTGGCCTCGATCAAGGTCGAGCCCTACGAGAACAAGATCGTGCTGCCACACGAGCGCACGCACTCAGGCCCGAAGGAGAGCCGCCTGCGCCTGTTGACGGCGACGCGCACGCAGATCGAGCCCATCTTCCTCCTCTACGACGATCCCGATCGCTGCGAGCAGGCGCTGCGTGAGCAGGCGGCCGGGCGCGAGCCGGATCTCGACGCCGAGGAGCTCGGTGTTCGCAGCCGCCTCTGGCGTGTGGACGACGCGGCGGCGCTCGAGCTGGTTCAGACGGCTCTCGCCGACAAGCAGCTTTTAATCGCCGACGGGCATCACCGCTACGAGACCGCGGTCGCCTTCCAGCAACAGGACGGAACGCCGGCCAGCGCCTACACCTTCGCCGCGCTCGTGAACACCCGCGGCGAGGGGCTTGCCATCTTCCCGACTCATCGCGTGTTTGCCACGAAGCCCGAGTTTGGCGTTTTGGTTGGAGGCGAGCCCAGAGACGATCTCGGGGCGGCGCTCACGGAGCTGGAGGAAATGCCCTACGAGACCGCGGCAGCGCTCGTTTACGACAAGTCCGGCGCGCGCCTGGTCGCCACGGGCGAGCCGATCCTCGACGTCGAGCTGGTCGACCGGCTTGGTCACGAGGGCATCTCCTACACGTCCGATTGGAAGGAAGCGGTTGCGGCGGTCGACTCCGGCGCGGCTAAAGTGGCGGTGCTGATGCGCCCGCCCCGTATCGATCAGGTCTTCGCGGTGGCACGCGAAGGCCGGGTGATGCCCCAGAAGAGCACCTACTTCTATCCCAAGCTTCTCTCGGGGCTCGTTCTCTACCCGCTCTGATGCCCTGGCTCGACTTCTGCCGCGCCACCGTCCGCGACATACGCACCGAGCTGGAACGCATGCCGACGCGTGACCAGCGCGAGCTCGTGCTCGGCCAGGGGCGCGGCGGTGATGAGACGACCCAGATCGACGCCGCCGCCGAGCAGGCCGCCGTGCGCCAGCTCGAGGCGCTCGATCTGCCCGGCTTCACGCTCGTCTCGGAGGAGCTGGGCGAGAAGGTCTTCGGCGCGGACGGACGGACGCGCGTTGTGCTCGATCCGATCGACGGCTCGATCAACGCCAAGCGCGGCATTCCCTTCTTCTCGGTCTCGATCGCGGTCGCCGATGGCGACCGGATGGGCGACGTCTTCTTCGGCTACGTCTACGACTTCGGCAGCGGCGAGGAGTGGACGGCCAGGCGCGGTGAGGGCGCCTGGCTAAACGGCGAGCCACTCGGCGCAGTCAAGCCCAAGGACGAGATCGAGCTACTGTCCTTCGAGGCGACCGAGACGACGAAAATCGCCGAGTACGCACCCAGCGTCGTCGGGCTGGCGAAGCGCCTGCGCATCATGGGCTCGCTCGCGCTCTCGCTCTGCCATCTCGCCGCCGGGCGCCTGGATGCCGTCTGCTCGCTCAAGCCGGCCCGCTCGGTCGACATCGCCGCCGGCCAGTTGCTCGTACGCGAGGTTCGGTTGGCGGTGGAGTTCGTCGACGGCATCTCCTTCATCGACTCCGAGCTCGATCTCGAGCCGCGCTCACGGATCGCCGCGGCGGGCACAGAGGAGCTGTGTCGAGCGTTGAGTGATCGTCTTCGCGCCTAGGTAAATCGCGGCGCCGGGGAGGTAGACGCCTCGAGGAGGGCGAACGAGTTGTTCGTTCACCGGTAAGCAGTGACCTCGGTTCCGTTGAACGGCGGCCGGTCGCCCAACTGACCCGGCCTAGAATGATCGCCTCATGCGCATAGACGAGATCATCAGCCAAAGCGAGGAGCCGGTCTTCTCGTTCGAGTTCTTCCCCCCGGCGAGCGAGGAGGGAGAGCGCAACCTGCGCGAGGCGATCGAGAAGCTGGCGCCGCTCGAGCCCTCGTTCGTATCGATCACGCGGCGCGCCGCCTCGACGGGTGAGCGCACCGTCGAGCTGACGCGCTGGATGAAGCAGGAGCTGGGGCTGGAGGCGATGTCGCACCTGACCGGCTACGGCTCGACACTCGAGGAGCTGCGCGCGACTCTCGATTGCATCGGCGAGGCCGGAATCGAGAACGTTCTGGCGCTGCGCGGTGACTCGCCAAGCGAGCAGCCCGGCTGGACGGCCGAGAACGAGGCGATCCACTATGCCAGCGAGCTGATCGAGCTGATTGCGCGGGAGTACTCGTTCTGTGTCGGCGCCGCCTGCTATCCCGAGGTGCACGTCGAGGCGAGTGACCTGACCAGCGAGATCCGCGTGCTCAGGGCGAAGGCAGAGGCCGGCGCCGGCTTCTTCGTCACCCAGCTTTTCTTCGACAACGACGTCTACTTCGAATTCGTCGAAGCGGCTCGGGCGGCGGGGATCGAGCAGCCGATCATCCCCGGCTTGATGCCGATCACGAGCGCCGAGCAGATCGGGCGCATAACCGCGCTCTCCGGCGCCACGATTCCCGATGAGCTGGCCACCCAGCTCGAGCTGCGCGCGAACGATCCGAGCACCGTGCTCGAGCTCGGTGTCGCCCACGCCGCTCTCCAGGCTTCCGATCTGCTCGCTCGCGGCGCTCCGGGCATCCACTTCTACACGCTCAACCGCTCGCCCTCGACGCGCGCCATCCTCTCGGCGCTCAAGGTCAGCCGGCCCTGGGAGAGGCGCAAGCCGGCTCGATAACGATTCGACCCGGTCGAGCACCGCGCGGTTTTCTGGCCTCCGCTCAGGTGAAGATGATCTCGCCGCCCGCAGCGAGCTCGTAGAACTCACCAACGGTGAGCACCTTCTCGACCTGGGGCACGAAGTCGTCCATGCTCAGCCCGAACATGTCGACGGTCGCCTGGCAGGCGTAGAGCTTGCCGCCGGAGTCGGCGATCATCTCGACGAACTCGCGCACGGGCGGAATGTCGATCTTCTCCATCTGCCGGCTCATCATCTTCGTCGCCATCCACGAGATGCCGGGAATCGAGCCGATCCAGGTGGGGATGTGCATGCCGGGGTTTCCGACCGTGGCGACCTTGATCTTGTCGATCCGGTCCTTCCGGATCGCGTCGAGGCCGAAGAAGGTGAAGAAGAGGTTGGCCTCCATTCCTTCCATGCGGGCGCCGTTGGCCATGATCAGGGCGGGATAGATCCCCTCCAGCGACCCCTTGGAAACGACGATTGCGACTTTTTTCAGGCTTTCTGCCATTTCTTTCGTCCCTTTCTAGACGCAGCCGCGCGGCTTGGGGATGCCGCCAATCTTCGCGGCAAGCTTGGCCGGGCCCTTGGGGAAGAGCTCGTAGAGCTCCTTGATCGATACGCCTGAGGTCTTTCCAAGCGCGCGCATGGACGGTGCCGAGCCCGTATCGAGGTAGGTCTTGCGCATGAACTCGATCACCTGCCAGTGGCGGTCGGTCAGCTGGTCGATCCCGCTCGAGCGCGCGATCTCCTCGCCCATCTGCTTTGTCCACTGCTCGGGCTTGGCCAGGAAGCCCTCGCCGTCGACCTCGACGGGCGAGCCAGCGAGCGTCACCGTCGTCATGGGGTTTCTCCTTCCGGGTTTATAGAGCTCGTCTCAAAACGAAGCACTCCATCGCCTGGGGGCGCTCGGCGGCGCGATGCGTTGTCCTCGGTCGTGCCCGTAGCCTCCAGCTACGAACGCGACACTGCGTCCTAGCCTCGCACTCACCGATCGCCCCCAGTCGACGGGTCTTCATTCTGAGAGGAGCTCATGAGGCTCGTGTCCTTGCCCGCCAGCTTCAGTTGTGCGCCGATCGCCGGTATGCGTCTGCCCGGCAAGAGCATGTGCCAGTACACCCAACGGAAGGCGAGCTTACCGAGGTGGTCGATACGCGACTCCTTGAGGAGCGGAAGCGGGCCGACGAACGGAAACGGGAACCTGCCCGGTAGTGGCTCGACGTCGTAGTTGAAGTCGAGCAGAAGCGCCTTGCTGAAGCCGGTCTCGATGAAACAGTTCGCGTGTCCGTCGAAGCTGTCCTCGAGCGGCTTTCCGGCCAGGAAGCGCTGGACGTTCTCGATCAGCGTCTCGGCCTGGAAGTGCGCCACGGCGCCGGCCTTCGAGGTCGGCGCGTTGGTCGCATCACCGAGCGCGAACACGTTGGTGGCGGCCTTCGACTGGAGCGTCTGCGGATCGACGGCGACGAACCCGAGCTCGTCGCCCAGTCCCTCCGAGCGCTCGACGTACGGCGCCCCGCCGTGCAGCGGGATCGCGACGAGCAGGTCATAGGGGATCTCGCGCTCGTCCCAGCTGACGAGCTTGCGCGACTCTCCGTCCACGCGTCCGGTCGAAAACTCGGTCTCGACGCGGATGTTTTTGCTCTCGAGCAGGCGCCCGAGCCGCTCGGAGGCGACCGGCTTGGTGAAGGCGCCGTCGAGCGGCGTCGCAAGGACGATCTCGGTCTTCTCTCGAAGCCCTCGCTTGCCGAGCCACCAATCGGCCAGGAAGCAGAACTCGAGCGGCGCGACGGGGCACTTGATCGGCATGTCGACGATGTTCACCACCAGCCGTCCGCCCGCGAAGCTCTCGAGCGCCTTGCGCAGCGCCGCGGCGCCCTCGACCGTGTAGTAGGTGAAAGCGGTCTCGCCCCAGCCCGGCCCGGTCAGTCCCTCGGTCTCCCCGAACAGAAGCTCGACGCCGCTGGCGATGATCAGCACGTCGTAGGGGAGCGCTTCGCCGCCGCTCAGGTAAACGGTGTTCGCGGCCGTCTCGACCCTCTCGACCTCGCCGATCCGGAACTCGATCCCGCGCCGAAGCTGCTTCGAGCGCGGTCGGCAAATCCCGTCGGGAGCCACCAGGCCGAAGGGAACGAAGAGGAGATCGGGCTGGTAGACGTGGCGATCGTCCTTGTCGACGATCGTGATCTCGGCCTCGCTTCCGAAGCGGCGCCGCAGCTTGTTCGCCATCAGCGTGCCGCCGGTGCCCGCACCGAGGATGAGAATGCGATTTGGCACTGAGCCCATAGTGCCCGATATGGCCGAGTCTGCGTCGAGCGCCGGGGGCCAGATGGCGAAATGCAAGATCTGACCTTGGCCCAAGGCTTCCTAGAACCGGCGCACGCTCACAACGCGTTGACGTGCCGACCGCGGCAGTGTGACTACGCTTAAAGTGTGGCTCTTTCGCGTGTACAGATCGAGATGGCGCTTCGCAACGTCATCGACCCGGAGCTGGGCAAGCCGGTCACTATGCTCGGGATGGTGCGCCGGATCGAGATTGACGGCGCCGCGGTGCGAATCACGCTGGCGCTGACCACCGCAGGCTGCCCGCTCAAAGACAGCTTCCAGGAACAAGTCGCCCGCCACGTCGGCGCCGTCCCCGGGGTCGAGTCGGTCGAGCTCAGCTTCGAGGAGATGACCGCCGAGCAGAAGCAGGCGCTCAGAAAGAGGCTCGGCATTTCCGAGAAGAAGGGGATCTCGCTGCAAGAGCGGACGCGCGTGCTCGCAGTCACCTCGGGCAAGGGCGGGGTCGGGAAGTCTTCGATCAGCGTCAACCTGGCGGCCGCACTGAGCGCCCTCGGCGAGCAGGTAGGAGTGCTCGACGCCGACATCTACGGCCATTCGGTGCCGCAGCTCCTCGGCGTCTCACAGCATCCGGTGGCGGTGGACGAGATGATCGTGCCCCCGCTCGGACACGGGCTCAAGCTGATGTCGATCGGCTTCTTCCTGGACGAGAACAAGCCGGTGATCTGGCGCGGGCCGATGCTGCACCGCGCGCTCGAGCAGTTTCTCTCCGACGTGCTCTGGGGCGAGATCGACACGCTCGTGGTGGACATGCCGCCGGGCACCGGCGACGTTGCCATCTCCCTCGCGCAGCTGCTTCCGAGCGCCGAGGCGATCGTCGTCACGACCCCGCAGCCGCTCGCCCAAGAGGTCGCCGCCCGAGCTGCCCTGATGGCAAACGAGACCGGCATGCGCCTGCTCGGCGTGGTCGAGAACATGTCCTATCTGGTCGGAAGCGGCCAGGAAGTGTTCGGCTCGGGTGGCGGCGAGCGCCTGGCCGAGGAGCTCGGCGTGCCGCTACTGGGGCGAGTGCCGCTCGATCCGATCCTGCGCGAGTGCGGCGAGCGCGGCGAGCCGGTCACCCTCGGCGCCCCTGAGAGCGAGGCGGCGGCTGCGATCGTCTCGATCGCCGAGGCGGTTGCGGGCAGCCGCGTCTAAGAACCCGTTTCAAGACACCGGCCCTCGGTGCTCGAGGCTCTCTGTCGGCATCTCGGATCTCTAGCCCTCCGGACGCGCAAGCAGCGCCGCGCCGGCGGTAACGACCGCGAAGGCGACGATTCGTAACACACCGAACGCTCCGCTGGGGACGTGCTCGCCGAAAACGAAGATACCGGCTGCGATCGGCAGCGCATTCGTGAACAACGTCGCTACGCCGGCGGTGGCAATAGCTCTACCGCGCTGAAAGCCAAGCTGCAGGCAGACGAAGCCGAGTCCGTGGCAGCTGAGTAGAAGGGGTATGAAAGCTAGCCGTGCACCACCACCGACCGCAGCCTTGGTGGCGACGTCTCCCGCCGCGAAGAGGAGACCGGCCGCGACTCCGAGACCAGCTCCAGGAGCGAGCGCAGAACGGCCGGGGCCGGCCGCGAGAGAGGCGACCGTCGCAGTGATTACGACCCACAACACCACGGTTGTCCAATGGCCCTGACCACCGCTCTTCGAGCCACCCATCAGCGAGATCCCGAGTAGCGCCAGCCCTCCGATCGCGAATCCGACACCGAGCCACTCGTGCCCCGCTAGCCGTACACGAGCGACGCGTTGCACCAGCAGTGCGAGCACGCCGATGCCGCCGGCCGAGACCGCTTGCACGAGCGATAGCGGTCCAAAACGCAACGCGGCGACGTAGAAAACCCAACCACCAATCATGACGAGAAAGCCGACGAGCCAGCGCGAATTGGCGAACAGCGAAAGTAGCGACCGCAGCGGGCGCCGTAGCGACAGCGGTGGAATGGACGCAGCCTCCCCATGCTGAGCGAAGTAGCCCCAGTTGAGAGCGCCGGTCGAGGCGAGCGCGAGGGCGAGGGCGAGCGTGAGCCGCCAGTTCACCGACGGGCCCCCGGCAGCGACAGGTAGCCCTCCGCCGCCAGTCCCGCGATGTCGACCCTCGGCAGATCGGTGACGCGCTCATAGACAACGAAGCGCCCGTGCCCCTGTGCCCAGGTCACGCTCTTGACCATCTGCCATTTCTTCCCCTTCTTGAGCGTGAGCAGGTAGGAGAAGCTCTTGCTCTGCACCGAGAACTTGTAGACGAGCTTGACCGTGCCTGCCTGGGAGCTCTTGAAACTCGTCTTGGTCAGATGGGCGGAGATCTTGCCGCTCGAGGTTGTGCTAGAAGCGGCGCCTGCGAGGCCACAAGTAGCAGCGAGGGCTAGGGCACACAAAACCGACCCGAGCAGCAGCCTAGCCGCAGTTCGGTGGCTGAAGGAGACAATCCGGAAAGCCAACGGCGAGCTGGTCACTTATCTACCTCCGCGGAGACGAGTTCTCGAAAACGACCGTGTTGGCAAGGGAAATGCGGCCCGGATTCTTTCACTTCTGAACAGAAACCGATGCCCCAACGCGCGGTCGTGCTCTGGCGGCTACACGAGACGCAACGACGAAGACGCAGGACCCAATGGAGCCGGGACGAAAAACATAGGTCGTGGTTATTCGTGCCTTCGCACTATGTCTGGTGATCGCCTCCTCTCTGGCGGACAGCTCGGGCGCGCACTCGGCGGCCTTTTACTTTCTGCTCGCGGCTGTGCCGGTGATAGGTGTGGGTGGGCTGATGGCGTTCGGGAATCTAGTGGACACTCGTGAGCTCGGGGGAAAGATCGTGGGTGGAGCACAGGCGCTTCTTTCCTTCCTCGCGCTGGCTCTGGCCATCATCGTCGTCGGCTCGAATTCCGGGCCTCTGTTCGACGTGCCGGTACCGGCACTAGGCGTTTCGGCGCTCGGCGCGTGTCTGGGCGTCTTTGCCGTCCAGGCTGTGCCGGGAGTGATCGGGCGAACGCTTCATCATCCGCTCCAGCTCTACGCCCGTGCCGGCGAGGACTTCGCCACCGCCGAGCACATCGGGCTCTGAGGGCACCACGTTACTCCGCCCCCCGCCAACGAGCGCCAAGCGGAATGAAGACCCGTCGACTGGGTGTGATCGGTGGATGTGAGGCTAGGACGCAGTGTCGCGTTCGTAGCTGGAAGCTACGGGCGCGACCGAGGACAACGCATCGCGCCGCTGAGCGCGGCCAGGCGATGGAGTGCTTCGTTTCGCTTGGCGCTCAAACAAACCCACCCGCGGGGTCGTTACACGGTAGCGAGAAAAAGCGCAGGAAATGCGCCAGTTTCGTGCCACACGCGAAGCGCGCTCAAAGTGCATTCTCAGGCAGCGAGTCGCATCGCTCGCGGACGGCCAACGCCTGTTCGTTAGCGAGCAGGCTCTTCTTAGAACGGCAACTGGCTCGCCGCATGCTTGGCCAGGTTGATCAGCGGCTGGGCGGCGAAGAACGATCCGACCGTGATAACGGTCGCCACGAAAACGGCGATCGAGAGCAGGCGATCGAGCATCGGTAGCTCGCCGTCCGCGCCCGCGTGCTCGTCGATGCCCGGGCGCATGTAGATGGCGCGAACGACCGCCAGGTAGTAGCCGAGGCTGACCACCGTTGCCACGGCGCCGACGACGAGAAGCCAAGTCCAGCCCGCCTGATAGGCGGCCGCGAAGACGTAGACCTTGCCGACGAAGCCGCCCGTGAGCGGGAAGCCGGCGAAAGAGAGCATGAAGATCCAGAGCGCGATCCCGTGCAGCGGCCGCCGCCAGCCGAAGCCGGCCAGATTGTCGAGCGTGGTCGGCTCGCCTCGCTCGCGCTCATGCAAAGCCGCCAGCGCGAAGACCCCGACCGAGGCGGCACCGTAAGGGATCAGGTAGTAGAGGAGGGCCCGTGCGCCGAGTGAGCTCGCGGCGGTTACCGCAAGGAGCAAGAAGCCGGCATGCGAGATCGAGGAGTAGGCGAGCATGCGCTTGAGATCGCGTTGCGCCAGAGCGGCCAGGTTGCCGACCACCAGCGAGGCGACCGCAAGCACCGCCGCCGCGGTTGTCCAGAGGTGCTCCTGGTCGGGGAAGGACACGGTGAGCACGCGCAGCGCCACCACCAGTGCCACCGCCTTGGTCGCTCCGGCCATGAAGCCCGAGACGGGCGTGGGCGCCCCCTGGTAGACGTCGGGTGTCCAGGTGTGGAAGGGCGCGGCCGAGGCCTTGAAGCCGAATCCGGTGAGAATCATCGCCAGCCCGGTGAGCAGCAGCAGGTCGCCGCTTGCCGCCTTGCCGGCGATCTGGGCGAGGTTGAGCGTGCCGCTGGCGCCGTAGACGAAGGCGGCGCCGAAGACGAAAATCGCCGAGCTGAATCCGCCCACGATGAGGTACTTGAAGCCGGCTTCGATCGCCTCCGGACGCTCGCGCTCGAGCGCGCAGAGCACGTAGAGCGAGATCGAGAACCACTCCAGGCCGAGGAATAGCGTCAGCAGGTTGGCCGACTGGGCGAAGAAGATCATGCCTCCGCCGGCCGAGGCGAGCAGGGCGAAGCGCTCACCGAAGCGATCGGTCGCCGAGCGTTCTCCATAGTAGACGAGCGTCGTTAGCAGCCCGACCCCGGCCACGATCATCGCCGCCAAAGCTCCGTAGCGATCGCGGAAGAGAGAATTTGCGATCACCGCGTGGGCATGAGCGCTGCGGTCGAAGAGAACGCCCGCCGCGGCGAGGGCGCCCGCGTATCCGGCCAGGCAGGCGGCCCAGGAGACGTTCTTACGGAAACGCTCGGGAACGAGCACCGCGGTCATGAGCGAGGCGAGTGTCGCTGCGAGAAGGGCGAGTGCGGGCGCCAGCGTGAGCCAGTCGATGGGCGGCGTCTTGATCACCTCGCTTGCTCCGTGGTCGTGTTGGTTGCGCCACTCGTGCTCGACTGACCTGATACGCACGCAAGCCCGACCTGCGCCGGAAGCGAAACGTTGAGCTCTGTCGAGGTCGTTTGGGTTTGGTCGAGACAAGCGAAGGAGTGCTTGCTGATCGCCGCCGGCCAGACCGAGAGACCGAGCATGGCGACGAGAAGGGCTCCGATCACGCACAGCTCAACGGGCCGAACATCGGGCGCCTTTTTCGGTACCGCCTCGCCGACCTCGCGGTGGAGAACGGCCGAAATGAGCCGCAGCATGTACATCGCCGCCAGCACCATCGCCACGAGGCCGGGAATTGCCCAGCCCCAACCGCGCTGGAAAGCGCCGGCCAGGATCATGAACTCGCCCGCGAAGGCGTTAGAACCAGGAACGGCGAGCGAGATGACGCCGATCGAGACGATCAGGCTGGCCAGAATCGGGCGCCCTCGCGCCACGCCGCCGAGGCGCGCCAGGACTCCGGTCGAGGTGCGCATCTCGATCACTCCGGCAAGCAAAAAGAGCGCCGTCGAGATCAGTCCGTGGTTAACCATCTGCAACACCGAGCCGCTCAGGGCAAGCTCGTTCTGGGAGAAGATCCCGAGTCCGATCAAGCTCATCTGGGCCAGGCTCGAGTACGCGACGACGCCCCGCACGTCGGGGGCCCGGAAGGCGAGCAGCGAGCCATAGACGAGGCCGACCGCCGAAAGTGCGAGGAAGAGCGTTCGCAGGTCGTGCGTGGAATCGGGGAACTTAGTCAGTCCGATACGCAAGAAGCCGAATACTGCGACCTTCGAGACCACGCCCGAAAGCACCGCGGAGACCTCCGCCGGCGACTCCCGATAGGCGTCGGCGAGCCAGCCGTGTAGCGGGAAGAGCGGCGCCTTGACGGCAAAGGCGGCGGCGAAGCCGAGGAAGAGCCAGACGCTGCCGCTCGCCTGGGCGGTGGTCAGGTCGAACCCGTGCGAGAGCCCGTAGACGATGATCGTGGCAAACATCAGCAGCGAGCCCGCCATCGTGTAGGCGACAAACTTGAAGGTCGCCTGCAGGCGCCTGGCGCCGCCCCAGACGCCGATCAGCACATACAGCGGAATCATCATCGCCTCGTAGGCGACGTAGAAGAGGATCAGATCCTGAGCCGTGAAGACGCAGACGATCGCGCCGGTGAGGAAGAGCATCAGCGCGTAGTAGGCGTTCGCCCGCTCGCGCCCGCTCCAGAGCGCATAGGCGATTGCCGCCGCCATGACCACCGCGGTCAGGCCAACGAGCCAGATCGAAAAGGAAAAGAGGCCGACGTGGTAGCTGATGCCGAGATCCGAGATCCAGGGGCGCTGATGCTCGAATTGGATGCTGGCGCTGCCGAAATCGAAGCGGCTGAGGCCCGAGATCCAAAGGGCGAGCTCGGCCAGAGAGAAAAAGAGAGCGAGCGATCCGACCCACTCCTTCGGCGCCGGTAGCAAGAGCACCGCCAGCGCGCCGAACAGGGGTAGGCCGATGAGCGCGGTCGTGAGCATCAGCGAAGCACCAGGAAGAGCAGGACGATTACGGAGACGCCGGCTGCCACCAGCAGCACATAGGTGCGAGCGAGGCCATTCTGGATAGCGGCGGCGACCCGGCCACCGGCGAGAGTGCCCGCGCCGATCTCCTCACCCGAGCGCTCGATGACCGGGCGCTCGAACCAGGCTCCGAGCAGATGCGCGAGCGAGACCGCCGGGTAGTAGAAGAGCAGGTCGTAGACGCGGTCGAAGTAGAGCTTCTCGACCAGAGCCTTGGGCGCTTTCGGCGCCCGCTGCGTTCGTGCCGCATAGATCGCCCAGGCGATCCAAACCCCGCTGAGGGCCACGGCGACAGAGACCGCGCTCAAAAGCCATTCGCGCGTCACCGCAAGCGTCGCGCCTCGGCCAAGGAAGTCCGAGAAGAGGTGCCAGGCTCCGGGGAGCTGGAGCCAGCCGCCTATGAGAGCGAGCAGGGCGAGAACTGCCACCGGCCAGGTCATCCAGCGCGGTCCCTCGCCGCCCCTGTGCTTGGAGAGATGCTTGCGCGCCAGCTCGCTCTCCTCCCCCGAGAAGACGAGGAAGAGCATGCGGAAGGAGTAGAGCGCGGTCAGGAGCACGCCAGTGAGTCCAGCCGCGAAGAGCATCTTGTCGTAGACGCCGCCCGAGAAGGCCAGGGCGAGGATGGCGTCCTTGGAGAAGAAGCCCGCCAGCGGCGGCAGCCCGGCGAGCGCCCCGACGCCGATCAGCATGGCGATGAAGGTGCGCGGCATCCTCTTGCGTAGGCCGCCCATCTTGCGCATGTCCTGCTCACCGGCAAGCGCATGGATGACGACGCCGGCGGCGAGGAAGAGCAGCGCCTTGAAGAAGGCGTGCGTGACCAGGTGGAACATCGCTGCGCTGTAGGCGCCGATGCCAGCCGCCAGGAACATGTAGCCGACCTGCGACATCGTCGAGTAGGCGATCACGCGCTTGATGTCGGTCTGCACGAGGGCGATGGCCCCGGTCGCGAGCAATGTCACGGCGCCGATGCCGGCGACCGTCTGCTGCACGTGCGGTGCTTGCTCGAAGAGCGGGTGCGTGCGCACGACCAGATAGACGCCGGCGGTGACCATCGTCGCCGCGTGGATCAAGGCGCTGACCGGAGTCGGGCCTTCCATGGCGTCGGGAAGCCAGGTGTGCAGCGGGATCTGCGCCGATTTGGCGATCGCGCCGGCGAGCAAGCCGGCGGCGACGATGTTGATCACCCAGGCGTTGGTGCCGAGCAGCCCGGCCTGTGCGAAGACGGCGCCGAAGTCGAGCGTGCCGGTGTGCTGGATCAGCAGGAAGAGCGCCAGCACCATGGCGGCGTCGCCCACGGCGTTGATGATGAAGGCCTTCTTGGCGGCGGCGATCGCGCTCGGCCGATCCTGCCAGAAGCCGATCAGCAGGTAGGAGGAGAGCCCGACCAGGCCCCAGCCGACGAGCAGGATGAGGAAGTTGGCCGCCTCGACCAGAAGCAGCATCGAGAAGACGAAGAAGGCGATGTAGGCGAAGTAGCGACGTTCCTCGTCCTCGCCGTCCATGTAGCCGATCGAGTAGGCGACGATCAGCGTGCCGACGCCCGAGACGACGAGCATCATCACCAGCGAGAGCGGATCGACGAGCAGGGCCAGCTTGACGCTGAGCGCGTGCGTCTCGATCCAGCCGAAGGCCGTCGTGGTGGTCTGCCGATCGCCCGCCGCGTGGCTGAGAGTGATGGCGAAAGCGACGATAGCGGCCGCGAAGGCAACTGCCGTCGAGCTCGTGGCGAGGTAGCCCGCCGCGCGCCGAGAAAGGCGATTACCGCCCAGCGCGATCGCAATTACCCCGGCGAGCGGAGCGAGCAGGCAGACCCAGGCAGCGGCGGCGATCACTTACGTAACCTCGAGAGTAGGTCGGCGTCGATCTCGATCTTCCGCCTCGCCATGGCAACGACGAGCCCAAGCCCGACGACCACCTCGGCGGCCGCGACGGCCATCACCGCGAGCGCGAACACCTGGCCGTCGAGCGAGCCGTGCTGGCGCGCGAAGGCGATCAGCACGAGGTTGGCGCCGTTGAGCATCAGCTCCAGCGACAGCAGCATGATCAGCGGGTTGCGGCGCAGCATCACGCCGGCCATACCGATGGTGAAGACGGCGCTTCCGGCCGCGAGGTACCAGGCAATACCGGGCCCGAGCATCAGCGTGTGACTCCTGCGCTGCGCCGACGGCGCCTCTGGGCGCCCAAAATCACGCCGCCGATGGCGGCGACGAGTAGCACGATCGAGATCACCTCGAAGGCGAGTAGGTGATTGCTCATGAAGAGGCGCCCGATCGAGGCGGGGCTGCCGAAGTCGGCGGAAACGTGGTTGCTGTGCCGCAGCTCGTTCGTGGCCCCGAGGGCGATCACGACTACCAGCTCGGTCAGAAGCGCCATCGCGGCGACCACTCCGCCCAGCGTCTGCCAGCTTGGTCCGCCGGTCCAGGCGATGTCCTTGTCCCAGCCGACATAGGCAATGACGAACAGGAACATCACCATCACCGCGCCGGCGTAGATGAGCACCTGGGCGGCGGCGACGAACTCGGCCGAAAGCAGCAGGTAGAAGACCGCCAGCGAGATGAGGTTGCCGATCAGAGCCAGCGCTGCGAAGAGCGCGTTGCGGAACGCGACCACGGCCAGCGCCGAGCCGATACAGCCGGCGGCGGCGGCGAACCAGACGATCCAGACGAGAATGTTTCCGGCGCTCAACTGTCTGTCCTGTAGTAGGGAGTCGGGGTGTCGTACAGCTCCGGGTCGGCGATCGGGGTGTGCTTGATCGGACCTGCCAAGAGCATGTCCTTGCTGTAGATCAGGTCGCTACGCGAGTACTCGCTGAACTCGTAGTCGTTGCCCAGCGTGATCGCATCGAAGGGGCAAGCCAGCTCGCAGTAGCCGCAGAGGATGCAGCGGCTCAGGTTTATCTCGTAGATGCGGGCGTAGCGCTCTCCGGCCGAGACGCGGTTCTCGGGCGTGTTCTCGGCAGCGACGACACGGATGCAGTCGACCGGGCAGGCGGCGGCACAGAGCGAGCAGCCGACGCACTTTTCGAGCCCGTTGGCGTGCCGGTTGAGGCGGTGGCGGCCGCGGAAGCGCGGATAGACCGGGCGCTTGTACTCCGGGTACTGCTCGGTCACCGTGCCGCGGAAGATCTGCTTCAGGGTCACCCCGAAGCCGCGAACCGTTCCTATCACCGTCTTGCCGATCATACGAGCACCACGAAGAAGGCCGTCGCGACTGCGTTCACGGTCGCCACGGGCAGGATGACCTTCCAGCCCAAGCTCATCAGCTGGTCGTAACGAAGTCGCGGCAGTGTCGCCCGCGCCCAGATGAAGCAGAAGAGCACGATCGCCAGCTTGAGAGCGAACCAGATCGGCCCGAAGCGGTGTAAGACCGGGAACAGCCAGCCGCCGAAGAAGAGCGTCACCATCAGCGCCGAGATGGTGATCATGTGGACGTACTCGGCGATCTGGAAGAGGCCCCAGCGCATTCCCGAATACTCGGTGTGATAGCCGGCGACGATCTCCTGCTCGGCCTCGGGCAGGTCGAAGGGCGCGCGCCCGACCTCGGCCACACCCGCCACGGCGAAGCAGGCGAAGCCGACGATCTGCGGCACGATGTACCAGATCGTGCGCTGCTGCGCGGCGACGATTTCGGTCAGCGAGAGCGACCTCGACATCAGCACGACGCCAAGCACCGACAGCGCGAGGGCCACTTCATAGGAGACGAGTTGGGCACCTGTGCGCATGGCGCCGATGAGCGCGTACTTCGACTCCGACACCCAGCCACCGAGCAACACGCCGTAGCTCGAGATCGAGCCGATGGCGAAGATCACGACCAGCGAGATGGGGACGTTCACAACCTGGCCGTCGATCTGGTAGCCGAAAAGCTCCCAGCCGCCGCCCCAGGGGATGAGCGAGAAAGCGAGGAAGGCCATCGTCGCCGAGAGGGCCGGTGCTCCCAGGTAGAGGACGGGATGGATGACCCGGTCGGGCTGGAAAGGCGCCTTGCGCACCAGCTTGATCAGGTCGGCGAAGGGCTGCAAGACCCCGAACGGCCCGGCCCGGTTGGGACCGAAGCGAAGCTGGAAGCGACCGAGCAGCTTGCGCTCGATGAGTGTCATGAAGGCGAAGGTGAGGAGGAGGATCATGATGACCACGAAGGCCTCGATGGCTCCAACCCACCAGAGCTCGGCTGCCGCCAGCGGCAGCCCGGTGCCTGTCGCCGGCAGGCTCACGGTTTACTCACCTCTACGCCTCGCGCCAGCTCGGAGCAGTGCTCCGCGGCGACTCTGACTGCGCCGGGCAAGAGCGAGACATTGATCCGCGCGCGAACTCTCACCGAGGTCCCGTTCGAGCGCACGACGACCTCGGTACCGTCGACGATCCCGCGCCGGTCGGCGTCCTCGGGAGATATCTCGACCTCCGGCGCCGGGCGCTGGAAAGAGAGCTCAGGAACGTGCTCGACCTCGGGCCCGGAGAAGAGCGCCCGGTAGCGGATCAACTCGAGCGGGCCGCCGCGAACGGTTGGCGGCGCCTCGGCGGCGGGCGCCTGCACGGCTTTCGCCTCGGCGCGCGGCGGGAGCGGCGCCCGGGCGCTCAGCGACGAAAGCGAGATACCGTCGAGTGCCTTCGCAGACAGCTCCGCGAATACCGCGGCCGCAGAGTCCGGCAGCGTTACGCTCAGGCGCCCGGCCAGCTCGGCCAGCCAGGCGAGCTCCGGGCGGACGGGTGCGCTAGTGGCGCCGCGCAGCCTTTGTAGACGGCCCTCGAGGTTGCGCATCGTTCCCTCTCGCTCCAGGTAGCTAGTCGCGGGCAGCACCAAATCGGCCCATTCGCCGCTGTCGCCGGCGAAGAGAGTCAGCGCCACGGTCGTACGAGCGCGCTCGGCCAGCTGGCGTACCTGCGGGTTACTCGCGGCCTCGTCGCCCGAGACGAGGAGGAGTCCGATCTGCCCCGACTGGCGATTCTCCTCTCCCGCTGCGGCCCAAGCCTCGGCCACGCCGCGGGCGTTCGGAGTGCTGGGCAGATGGAGGGCTCCCGATCCTTCCTTCTCGTGCAGCCCGAGAGCATGCGCGAGAGCGGCGAGATGGGCGCCTCCGGCTCCGCCTCCTCCCGACCAGAGAAGAACTACCCGATCGGCTCCGCGTAGCCGCTGGCCGAGCTCGCTTCCCTTCTCGGCCAGCTCGCGGCAGGCGACTGCCGCCTCGCCGGGAGCGCGCTGGATCTCACCCGAGGGGCCGATCCTGGTGACGCGCGCGCCGTTGCGCCGCGCCTGCTTGAGCCAGAGCTCGACGAGCGGCGCCCGGTCGAGCAGCGGGCACTCCTCGAAGACCACGATCTCTTCGGCCTCGGCGAGCGCCGAGACGGGCACCCGGAAGGGATCGAGAACGCCTAGCGCCTGTTCCGGTAGGACGACTCGGTCGGAAGCGGCGCCCTGGCGCACGACCTTCGCCAACGAGTAGGCCAGCTCGAGCGTCTCGGTGCCCGAGAGAGCAAGAACGACCTCTCCCTGCGCCCTCTCGATCATGCCTTCCAGTTCGTTGAGGGCCTCCTCCCAGCCCAGTTCCTCGAGCTCGCGGGCTCCACGCCGGCGCGGGGCGAGGATCCGCTCTTCGGAGTAGAGATGGGAGTAGCTGAAGCGACCCTTGTCGCAGAGCCAGCCGCGGTCGATCTCGGGGTGGTTGCGCGAGAGAACGCGCTGAACCTTGCCCTCGCGGCTCTGCACGGTCACGTTGCAGCCGACAGCGCAGAGGCCGCAGACGCTGGCGGCACGCTCGTACTCCCAGGGCCGTGCCAGGAAGCGGTACTGGGTCGAGGTCAGCGCGCCCACCGGGCAAAGCTCGACCACGTTGCCCGAGAACGGCCCTCGGTAGGGCTCCTCCTCGAAGGTTGCGATCATCGACAGCGCGCCGCGGTTGACGGCGACCAGTTCCTCGTCTTCGGCGACCTCCTGCGAGAAACGAGTGCAGCGGTAGCAGAGAATGCAGCGCTCGCGGTCGAGGGCGATAGTCGGCGATATCGGGATCGGCTTCTCGAGCGAGCGCTTGCGGAAGGTCATGCGCGTCTTGCCGGGCCCGTAGCGGAAGCTCAGGTCCTGCAGTGGGCACTCGCCGCCCTTGTCGCAGACGGGGCAGTCAAGCGGATGGTTGAGGAGCAGGAATTCGATCGTGGCGTTTTGGCCCTGGGCGGCTTGCTCGGAGGATTGCGCCGTGTGCACGACCATGCCGTCCTCGACCGGCGTCGTGCAGCCGGTCTGAAGCTCGGGCCTGCCCTCGATCTCGACTAGGCACATGCGGCAGGCGCCGACTGCCGGACCCAGCCGTGGCTCGTAGCAAAACACTGGGATCTCGACTCCGGCCGCAGCAGCCGCTTCGACCAGGCCGGTTCCCTTCGGCACCTGTACTTGGCGTCCATCGATGGTGACGGTGACGAGCTCGGAATTGCTCACAGAGTCGCCTCCTGGCCGACCCGGCCGCGGTAGATCTCGTCGACGGGCGAGCGCACCCCGGCAAGTGAGCTGGAGTCGCCGAAGGGGCAACCGCCCTGCTCGACATGAGCCTCGAACTCCTCGCGGAAGTGATCGACGTAGCTCGCCACGACCATCGCATTCGAGTCGCCGAGTGGGCACAGGCACTTGCCGAGCACGCGGTCGCAGACGTCGAGCAGGAGATCGAGCTCGGCGCGGCTCGCGCGCCCCTCTTCGATCTTGCGCAGAAGCAGCTCGAGCCAGCGGGTGCCCTCGCGGCAAGGCGTGCACTCGCCGCACGATTCGTTCATGTAGAACTGTGTGACCCGCAGGGCGAGCTGCACCATACAGGCGCGCTCGTCGATCACGATCACCGAGGCCGAGCCGAGGAAAGAGCCCGCCTTCTGCAGCGAGTCGTAGTCCATCGGCGTGTCGATCTGATCGGCCGTGAGGATCGACGTCGAGGAGCCGCCGGGAATGATCGCCTTGAGCTTGCGCCCCTCGGGGATGCCGCCGCCGCAGTCGTGGATCAGCTCGCGGAAGGTGGCGCCGTGTGGCAGCTCGTAGTTGCCGCCGCGAATGACGTTGCCCGAGAGCGAGAAGAGCCTGGTGCCGGTCGATCCCTCGACTCCGATCTTCGCGTAGGCGCCGCCGCCGATCTCGATGATCTTGGGCACGGTCGCCAGAGTCTCGACGTTGTTGATCAAGGTTGGGTCGCTGTAGAGGCCAGAGATGGCCGGGAAGGGCGGCTTCGAGCGCGGCATGCCGCGCTTGCCCTCGAGCGACTCGAACAGGGCCGTCTCCTCGCCGCAGATGTAGGCGCCGGCGCCGCGGTGAACGACGATCGGGACGCTGACCAGGCCGGCGCCCTCGGCCTCGGCGAGCGCCGCCATCAGGATCTCGTACTCGCTCAGGTACTCGCCGCGGATGTAGACGAAGCACGCCCTGGCGCCGATGGCGGCGGCGGCGATCTCGATGCCCTCGATCAGGCGGTGGGGCACGCGCACGATGATCTCACGGTCCTTGAACGCGCCCGGCTCCGACTCGTCGGCGTTGACGACCAGGTAGATCGGACCGTGCGCCTGCTCGGGCGAGGGGAGGAAGGACGCCTTCTGGCCCATCGGGAAGCCGGCGCCGCCGCGCCCGCGGAGGCTCGCCTTATTGATCTCCTCGAGCACGGCCTCGCGTCCCATCTGCCGCGCCTTCTCGAGCGAGACGTAGCCTCCGACCCTACGGTAGTCCTCGAGCGAGCGCAGGTCGCCGCCCTCGGTGCCGGCGAGCACGAACATGGGCCGGTCGTTAGCGCTCACGGCGCAACTCCTCGACGATGCCCGGCACGTCCTCGGGCGTCACGGGCTCCCGGTAACGGTGGTCGACCGACACGACGGTGCCACAGCCGCAGCCGCCCAGGCACTCGGCGCTGCGCAGCGTGATCGCTCCGTCGGGGGTGGTCTCGCCAGCGGTGATCCCGAGCTCGCGCTCGAAGGCTTCGAGCACCTGCGCCGCCCCAACGAGCGCGCAGGAGGCGTTGGTGCAAACCTCGATCGTGTGCTCGCCGACTGGCGCCAGCTGGAACATATCGTAGAAGCTGGCGATCGAGCGGCAGTAGGCCGGCGTTGTGCCCAAGGCGCCCGCGACCTCCCGTAGCGCCTCGGGTGTGAGATAGCCGTAGTGCTCCTGCGCCAGCCTGAGCGCGGGCATAATCGCGGACTTCCGATCCCGGTATTGGGCAACGGCGGCCTGGATCTCGTTGTGGAGCTCAGCCATCGATGCTCCTCAACCGCGGAAACTGCGCAGCATTTTCTGCGGCGCTCATCGGTCGGAATCTCCCATCAGCGGGTCGAGCGAGGCCGAGATCGCGATCAGGTCGGCGATCAGATGCTCCTGGCAAAGAGTCGGCGCGGCCGCGATTGTGGGGAAGCTCGGCGCTCTGAAATGCACTCGCCAGGGCTTCGGGCCTCCGTCCGAGACGACGTAGCAGCCTTGCTCGCCGCGCGGCGACTCGATCGTGACGTAGACCTCGCCCGCGGGGACGCGGTAGCCCTCGGTGACGATCTTGAAGTGGTGGATGAGCGACTCCATCGAGGTGTGCAGCTCCTCGCGTGGCGGCAGTACGACCTTGCGGTCGTCGGCGATCCAGGGCTCTCCGCCCATCCCTTCGATCTGGTCGAGGCATTGCTCGGCGATCCGCAGCGACTGGCGCATCTCGTCGATGCGGACGCGGGCCCGGTCATAGGAGTCGCCGTGCTCGTAGACCGGCACCTCGAAGTCGATCTGGTCGTAGAAGAGGTAGGGCTCGCGCTTGCGCAAGTCCCAGTTCACGCCCGACCCGCGCAGGTTGGGGCCCGACAGCCCCAGGCGGATAGCGTCCTCGGCCGAGACGACGCCGATTCCCTTCGTCCGCTTCTGCCACATCTTGTTCTGTTGGGTCATGTGCTCGTACTCGTCGATCGCCTTGGGCATACCGCGGCAGAAGGTGCGGGCATCGGCGACGAAGCCGGGCGGAATGTCCTCGGCCAGCCCGCCGGCCTGGCAATAGCGGCCGTGAACGCGAACGCCGGTGACCATCTCGAACAGATCCAGCACCCGCTCGCGCTGGTCGAAGCAGTAGAAGTACAGCGACTGGACGCCGAGCTCGAGGCCCATCGTGCCCAGCCAGACGAGGTGCGAGTGGATGCGATTGAGCTCGGACAGTGCCATCCTGATCCAGGTCGCCTTGGGCGGCACCTCGATCCCGAGCAGCTTCTCGATCGCGAGCACGAACAAAAGCTCGTTCTGGAAGCTGGCGAGGTAGTCGATCCGGCTCGGGTAGTTGATCGCCTTCCACCAGCTCTTCTGCTCCATGCTCTTCTCGAAGCCGGTGTGCAGATAGCCGATCACGGCCCGCATACCGACGATCTCCTCGCCGTCGAGATCAACGACGAGGCGCAGAACGCCGTGGGTCGAGGGGTGGTTGGGCCCGAAGTTGACCTCGAGGACGTTCCCATCTTCCAGCCGCGCAGGATCGACCTGCACCCAGCTCGGCACCGGCGAGGGAATCCGCGTTCCTTCGTAGAGAACCGGCCCGGTGAAGACGGAATCTGAGACGGTCGCCATCACTCCTCCCCCGAGAAGCGCACCGGCTCGCCGCCGATCGGGTAGTCCTTACGCAGCGGATGGCCCTCCCAGTCGTCGGGCATGAGCACGCGCACGAGATTGGGATGGCCCTCGAAGACGATCCCCATCAGGTCGTAGGCCTCGCGCTCGAGCCAGTCGGCGACCGGCCAGACGGAGACGACGCTCGCAACGGCATCCCCGTCATCGAGCCAGGTCTGGAGCCGCACGCGCACGGGATCGGCGCGCAGCGCGAGCAGGTGATAACTGAGCGAGAAGCGCTTCGGCTTGGGCTCCGGGACGAGATCGAGCCCGAGCGTGTAGGGAACGTTGAGATCGCGGCCGTCGGCCGATCCCCAGGAGCCGGCCGTCTCGCCGCCCCAGCCGAGGTAGTCGGTGGCGGCGATATCGGAAAGGAAATTGAAGCCGAGCTCGTCGCGGAGATAGAGAGTGGCCTCGCTCAGGCGCTCCTTCTCGACCACCACTGTCGTCTCGCCTCGATCCTCGATTTCGCCGATCAGCCCGGGGATGCGCTCGAAGCCCATCAACAGATCTTCTCGTCGATCTCGTAAGCGGGTGGAATGCCGGCCATGACGCGCTCGTGCAGGCGCACGATGCCCTCCAACAGCCCTTCCGGTCGCGGCGGGCAGCCGGGTACGTAGATGTCGACCGGGACGATCCTGTCAACGCCCTGAAGGACGGCGTAGTTGGCGAACATCCCGCCCGAGCTGGCGCAGACGCCCATGGCGACCACCCACTTCGGCTCCAGCATCTGGTCGTAGATCTGACGCAGCGGCGGCGCCATCTTGTGCGAGACGCGGCCCGAGACGATCAGCAGGTCGGCCTGGCGCGGCGAGTTGCGGAAGGCCTCCATGCCGAAGCGGGCGAGGTCGTAACGCGGCCCGGCCACCGCCATCATCTCGATCGCGCAGCAGGCCAGCCCGAAGGTGTCGGGCCACATCGAGTGCGTCTGCGCCCAGAAGACGGCCTTGTCGAGCGTGGTCGCCAGCACCGCCTGCTCCAGCTGGGCGACCTCCTGCTCGAAGGCGCCCGGGTCCTTGCTCTCCATGAGCAGGCGCTCGGAAGAGAGACCGTAGTCGGCGAGGCGCTTTCCGTCCGCTATTCCCACTCCAGAGCCCCTTTGCGCCAGACGTAGACGTAGGCGACGGCGAGCAGGCCGATGAAGACCGCAAGCTCGGTGAAGCCGAACCAGGCCAGTTTGTCGAGAACGAGGGCGAGTGGGTAGAGGAAGACGATCTCGATATCGAAGAGGATGAAGAGCATCGCCGTCAGGTAGAAGCCGATCGTGAAGCGCTGGCGTTCGGGCACCCCGGTTGAGACGCCCGACTCGAACGGCAAGCCCCTCTGCGCCGGTTTCGACCGCGCTCGGGTCGATAAAGCGAAACTTATAAAGAGCATCAGGCCTGATATGCCTGACGCGAACAGGCCATAGATCAGGAAAGGAAGCCAGTTTCTCAGCATTGATGCGCCTTTTCGGCTCGGCCGGAAACCGGCCCGGGCCACGTGCTCGGCAACTTAACAGTTTCTACAGGGCCATCAGATGAACTGGATCGGCTAGCGCGTCGTCACTCGGTCAGTGTCAGGCCCGCTGCTACCATGCCCGCCCATGGCGACGACTACCATTCCTCTGCTGACGCTGACCGAGAAAGCGGCCGCGAAAGTGAAAGAGCTCATGGCCGAGGAGCCCGAGGGTGACGTCGGGGTGCTGCGAGTAGCCATCCAAGGCGGAAGCTGCTCCGGCTTGGAGTACGCGCTCGGCTTCGATCGCGAGGCGCTCGAGACCGATGTCGTGGCGGCACAGCACGACGTTCGGGTCGCCGTCGATCCCTTCAGTGCGCCCTATCTCGAGGGCGCCACGATCGACTTCGTCAGCGTTGACGGCGAAGAGGGGTTCGCGATCGAGAACCCGAAGGCATTGCAGACCTGCGGCTGCGGATCCTCCTTCCGCGCCGAGGACGAGAGCTGCGGCTCGGCTGGTTCGGGTTGCGGCGGCGGCTGCGGCTGCTAGGAAGAAGCTCGTCCGCGAGAAGCGCTCTGTTGCACCGGTCGCGCCCAGTCGGCGAGCCTTCATTCCGCTCGGTGCTCTCGGTGTTGGACAGATGGCTCGGTCACGGAGACGGCCGGGCGTAGGATCTTGGCGATGCCAGGGTCAATGAACGCGGTAAACGTCGTCGACGTGACCATCCTCGGCGCGGGTCCGGCCGGACTGGCGGCCGCCTACTACGCCGGCCACCGGCACGCCTCCGTGCGCATCATCGAGAGTCTGGAAGAGGTCGGCGGCCAGCTCGCCGCTTCCTACCCCGAGAAGCACATGGGTGACGTGGCCGGCTTTCCCAGCGTCGTGGCTCACGAGCTCGTGTCCAGGCTCGCCGAGCAGGGACTTCAGGTCGACCCCGAGCTGTGCCTGGCCGAGGAAGCCTGCACGCTCGAAACGGCTGATCTGGACGGCGAGGAGCTGATCCGCCTCGGCACGAGCGCGGGCCACTCGTATCTCAGCCGCGCTCTGATCGTCGCGACTGGACACGGCGCCTTCGCGCCGCGCAAGCTCCCGGTCGACGGCATCGACGAGTGGGAGGGGAAGGGCCTGCACTACTTCGTACGCGAGAAGGCGAGCTTCGCCGGCAAGCGCTGCCTGATCGTGGGCGGCGGCGACTCGGCGCTCGACTGGCTGCTCGGCCTCGCGGATATTGCCGAGCCGCCGATCGTGCTCGTTCACCGCAGGGACAGGTTTCGCGCGCTCGAGTCGTCGCTGGCGAAAGCCAGAGCGCTGGAGGGCGAGGGCACGGTGCGAATAGTGACGCCCTGCGAGGCGCGCGAGATCCACGGGAGCGATCGGATCGAGGCCGTGACGATCGAGAACACGGCCAGCGGCGAGCTCGAACGGGTGCCCTGCGATGCGCTGATCACGCTGCTCGGCTTCTCCTCACACCTGGGCGCGATCGCCGACTGGGGCTTGGAGCACCTCGGCCGCCGCCAGCTCCTGGTCGATCCGGCGACGATGCGCACCTCGAAGCCCCGTGTCTATGCCGCCGGCGACGTCGCCGGCTACGAGGGCAAGATCGCCTTGATCACGATCGCGCTCGCCGAGGCCGCGATCGCCGCCAACAACGCCATCGCCGAGATCCGGCACGAGAAGGCCCAGCCGGAGTACTCGAGCGAGTAACTCCAGAACGAGAAAGGGCGGGCCCGAGAGCCCGCCCTTTCAGTTCAGGCTTTCGTCTGACTAGACGAGGCCCTGGTCGATCATCGCGTCGGCGACCTTGACGAAACCGGCGATGTTGGCGCCGTTGACGTAGTTGATGAAGTCGCCTTCCTTGCCGTACTCGACGCACTGCTCGTGGATGCGAACCATGATCTCGTGCAGCCTGCTCTCGACCTCTTCGTGGCCCCACTCCAGGCGCATGCTGTTCTGGCTCATCTCCAGGCCGCTGGTGGCGACGCCACCGGCGTTGGCAGCCTTGCCGGGGCCGTAGAGGATCTTCGCGTCCAGGAAGACTTTGATTCCCTCCGGAGTAGTGGGCATGTTCGCTCCCTCCGAGACGCAGATGCAGCCGTTCGAGACGAGCGCCTTGGCGTCGTCCTCGCTGATCTCGTTCTGCACCGCCGAGGGGAAGGCCACGTCGCAGGGCACGCTCCAGGGGCGAGCCTTCGGCACGAACTCGCACTTGAACTGCTTGGCGTACTCCTCGATACGGCCGCGTCGCTCGTTCTTCAGCTCCAGGACCCAGGCCAGCTTCTCGGCGTCGATGCCGGCGGGATCGTGGATGAAGCCGGCAGAGTCCGAGAGCGTGACGCACTTGGCGCCGAGCTGGGTGCACTTCTCGACCGTGTATTGGGCCACGTTGCCGGCACCGCTGACGGTGACGGTCTTGCCCTCGAGCGACTCCCCGCGCGTCTTCAGCATCTCCTGGGCGAAGTAGGTGGCGCCGTAGCCGGTCGCCTCGGGCCGGATCAGGCTGCCGCCCCAGTTGAGCCCCTTGCCGGTGAGCACACCGGTGAACTCGTTGCGCAGGCGCTTGTACTGGCCGAACATGTAGCCGATCTCGCGACCGCCCACGCCAATGTCGCCGGCGGGGACGTCGGTGTCCGGGCCGATGTGGCGGCAAAGCTCGGTCATGAAGCTCTGGCAGAACTTCATCACCTCGTTGTCGGACTTGCCCTTCGGGTCGAAATCCGAGCCGCCCTTGCCGCCGCCTATCGGCAGCGTCGTCAGGCTGTTCTTGAACACCTGCTCGAAGGCGAGGAACTTGAGGATCGAGAGGTTGACCGTGGGATGGAAGCGCAGGCCGCCCTTGTAGGGGCCGATCGCGCTCGACATCTCGATCCGGTAGCCCCTGTTGACCTGGATCTCGCCCTTGTCGTCCAGCCAGGGCACGCGGAACATGATCACGCGCTCGGGCTCGATCATCCGCTCCAGAATCTTGGCTTCTTTGTACCTAGGGTTGGCTTTCAAGAAGGGCATCAGCGAAGTGACAACCTCCTCGACCGCCTGGTGGAACTCGGGCTGACCGGGATTCCTTTCGGTCACCAGCTTCATGAACTCGTGGGGCACCGGGTACTCCTTCTCTTGGCTTGAGCGAAATTGAACGCGCTACAGCCCCAGACGGGCTGTCTCCCGTGACACCTGCGGTCTGCTGCCGCGTGCACCAGCACTTCCCGCGCCCTCAAACGGATTGCAGGAGGCGATGCGGCCGGGACCCTAACAGGCCGGCGATCGCGACGCATCGTCGAGTTTCACTAAGACGGCGATCCGCTGTTTTCGTCAGACTGAGTGCGTGAGCTCGGTCGATCTCGAATTCGCCGCCGATCTGGCCGACCTGGCCGACGAGCTGGCGCTGGCGCGCTTCGGGGCGCTCGACCTCCATGTCGAGACCAAGCCTGATCTCTCGCCCGTGACCGAGACCGATCGGGCGATCGAGCAGGCGCTACGCGAGCAGATCGCCCGCGAGCGACCCGGCGACTCGGTGCTCGGCGAGGAAGCGGGCTCGAGCGGCGAGGGCGGCCGGCGCTGGATCCTCGACCCGATCGACGGCACGCGCAACTACAGCCGCGGCATCCCCATCTTCGCCACCCTGATCGCGCTGGAGCTGGACGGCGAGGTCGAGCTCGGTCTGGTCTCGGCGCCGGCGCTCGGGCGCCGCTGGTGGGCCGAGCGCGGCAAGGGCGCCTATAGAAACGACGGGCCGATTCGCGTCTCGGGGATCGAGAAGCTGGAGGACGCGACCATGTCGATCGGCTTCGGCCACCGGATGAAGGTCTCGGTCGTCGAGCGCCTCGAGGATGCCGTCGTCTCGTTCGAGCTGAGCGAAGGCATCGAGCGCCTGGCGCCGCTCGTGGCCAGGGCCTGGCACGCGCGCTCCTTCGGCGATTTCTGGCAGCACGTGCTCGTTGCCGAGGGCTCGGTGGACGTGGCGGTCGACCCGGTCGCGAAGATCTGGGACTGCGCCCCGCTGAAAGTGATCGTCGAGGAGGCGGGCGGGAAGTTCACCGACCTCGCCGGGCGAGCGGTGATCGACGGCGGCAGCGGCGTCTCGACTAACGACTTGCTTCACGACGAGGCGTTGGCGCTGCTCGGCTCGTCGTAGCCGGTTCCCAGCCGCTGCTCCTCGGCCCGGTAGCTCGAGCGAACGAGCGGAGCGGAGAAGACCGAGCGGAAGCCGAGCTCGCGCCCCAACTCGCCGAAGGAGCTGAACTCGTCGGGGTGCACCCAGCGCTCGATCGGCACGTGCTTGGGAGTGGGCTGCAGGTACTGGCCGATGGTGACGATCTCGACGCCGTGGTCGCGCAGATCACGAAGGGTGTCTGCGACCTCCTCGTTCGTCTCGCCGAGGCCGACCATCAAGCCGGACTTGGTGGCCAGACAGTAGCCGGCCACCTCCTTGGCCCGGCGGAGCAGCCGGAGCGAGCCGTCGTAGCTCGCCTTCGCGCCTCGCATGCGACGGTGCAGGCGGCGGACGGTCTCGATGTTGTGGTTGAAGACCTCGGGCTGTTCGGCGAGCACGAGCGCCAGCGCCTCTTTCTCGAAACCGGCGAAGTCAGGCGTCAGCACCTCGACCGAGGCGTCCGGGAGAAGCTCTTTCAGCGCCCGGATCGTCGCCGCGTAGTGCCCGGCGCCCCTGTCGGGGAGATCGTCGCGGTCGACCGAGGTGACGACGACGTGCTGCAGTTTCATCTGGGCAGCGGCCTCCGCCAGGCGCCTCGGCTCGTCGGGGTCGGGCGGGCCCTCGGGCTTGCCCGAGCGCACGTTGCAGTAGCGGCAGGCGCGCGTGCACACGTCACCGAGGATCTGGAAGGCGGCCGTTCCGCGTCCCCAGCACTCGCCCATGTTCGGGCAGTGCGCCTCCTCGCAGACCGTGTGCAGGTGCTGCCCGTGTAGGAGCTTGCGCACGTCGCCGTAGAGCGAGTCGGCGCTCGGGGCGCGCACCTTCATCCACTCCGGGCGGCGCGGACGGTCTCCGACGGGAAGCGACACCTCAGCTGCCCTTCGCCGCCAGCTTGGCGTGGATCGGCTGCGGCCAGAGACCGGTGGCACCGTCCTCCACGGGCACCTGCTCGAGCTCGAGCTCGAACACCTCGGCGATCGCCTCCGCGGCCGGCGAGCGGATCTCCTCGACCGTCATCGGCCGGCCGAGCTCGCGCGCGATCGTCGTGAAGGCCGCGTCCTCCAGCCCGCAGGCGGTGATCCAGTCGCTGAAGGGGGCCGGGTCGAGATTGACGTTGAGCGCGTAGCCGTGGGTCGTCACCCAGCGGGCGACACGTACGCCGATCGAGGCGATCTTGCGGGGCCCGCCGCCACCGGCCGCGTGCGGCTCCCGCCGGGCGGAGCCCGGCTCCGCCGAACGCTCGCGCCGCTCGCCGCGCTCCAGCCGAGAGGCCGTGCTACTTACACTGTCCTCCCGTCCTCCGCTTGCGAGCGACACGCCGGAGGCGGCGGAAGGACTCTGGAGCCAGACGCCGGTGAGCCCTTCGATCCGTGTCGCTTCGATGCCGAGCGGCGCCAGCGTCTGGATGATCGCCTGCTCGAGCCGGCGCACGTAGAGCTTGACGTCCTTGCCGTGCCGGCGCAGGTCGAGAATCGGATAGCAGACGAGCTGTCCGGGGCCGTGGTAGGTGGACTTGCCGCCGCGGTCGGTCTCGACGATCTCGACCTTCGCTCCCTTGGGAATGTGCAGCTCGCTCTCCTCGGTGCGGCGCCCGACGGTGATCACGGGCGGGTGCTCGCAAAAGATCACGGTGTCGGGGATCGCGCCCTGCGATACGGCGGCGGCCAGCGAGCGCTGCAGATCCCAGGCCTCCCGGTAGGGCACGGCGCCGAGTTGCATCAGGTAGGCGCCTTCGCTCATCAGTGCCTTCCGCCGAAATGGCGGTTCGCGGGCGCGCCGATGGCGATAAAGCGGATTCCCTCGGCGCCGGGCGCGATGTGACGCGTCGAATCGGGTGTGACAAAGACGTAGCGCCCGGGGATGAGCTCCAGTGTCTCCTCGTCGATCGTCATAGTCGCGCTGCCCTCGAGCACGATGTAGAGCTCGTCGTGGTTCGTCTTTGTCTCGTCGTGCTCGGGATAGGTCTCGGCGTGCGGTGGCAGCTCGATCTCGTTGACGCCGAAGGACTGGATTTCGAGTGTTCGGCGAATCGGCCGGAGCACACCGTGCTGGGGCTTGAGGTCTTTCGCGTCCAGGTAGCGGTAGCTCATCGTTCCTTCCCTTCCGTTCTAGGCTAGCTGGCAGAGATGTTCTTCAATGCTTCGCGGCGGCTAAGAGGGCTGAGCCGGTCGCCCTTCTCCTCGACGTAGCGAACGATCTCGTTCGGGTCGACATGGGCGAGCGCTTGCAACGCCCAGCCGATCGCCTTGCGGATGAAGAAGTCGCCGTCGGAGAGATTGGGCTCGATGCAAGCGAAGAGAAGCTTGCGGTCGGTCTTCGCTTTCAAAGTGACCTGGCAGATGATCGAGCTGCGCCGCTTCCAGAGCGAGTCCGAGCGGCTCCAGGCAAGCAGCTCCGTTCGCATCTGCTCCGGGTAGTCGAGAAGAAGCGGCCCGAGCCGGTGCGTGGCGATGTCGTCGACGAGATCCCACCAGGCGCCGCGCAACAATCAGCTCCTCGTAGAGCGGCAGAGCAGCGAGCGTTTGGAACGCGCGGTAGCGGCTCTGCCCGGCGAGGAAACCCGCGCAACCGAGCTCCTCACGATACTCGGCGCCGCGCCAGAGCTCGAGCACCGTATCGCTCCAGTCATCGAAGCTCTCGATCGGAAAGCTTCCGGCGGCCCGGGCGACGATTTCACGCTGGAGCGGCACGGTCACGCCACGGCAGGGCGTGTCCGTTCTCAGGTAGTTCTGCATCTTGGGCGCCCGCGCCGGATCGGCGTGCGCGGCGAGATCGCTGCGGATGGCCGAAACCAGCTCTCGCTTCGCGCTCACTCTGCGAGCCTCTTTTCGTACTGGAAGAGCGGGAAGCCTTCGCCGGCCTCGATCTCGCCGGTCTTCACGTAGCCGCCCTTCTCGTAGAAGTGTTGGTTGCGCAGGTTCCAACTCGGCGTGTCGAGGACGAGGCGCTTGGTCTCGGGGAAGACGCCCTCGGCGAAACGGAGCAGCTCGGCGCCGATGCCCCTGTTCTGGCGCTCGGGCTCGAGGAAGGCGCGCCCGAACTCCAGGCTTCCGTCCCGGCGCCGGAAGAGAACGAAGCCGCCCACGATCTGGTCGGCCTCCAAGATCTTGTAGTAGCTGCCGTCCTTCATCGCCCGTCGTTGCCAGGTCGGCGAGTCGTAGCCGGGCGGGCCGCAGGGGCCAGGCGCTCCGTAGTTGACGTCGTGCTCGAAGGCGCGGCGTGAGACCGCCGCCAAAGTCTCGGCGTCGCTCTCCGCTGCCGGCTCGATTCGAATCGAGTGAACGGGATCGCTGTTCTGAACCTCTACCAAAACGAAGCACTCCACCGTCTGGCCGCGCTCGGAGGCGCGCTGCGTTGTTCTCGGCCTCGCCCGTAGCTTCGGCTACGACCGAGGCGCTGCGTCCTAGCATCGCATCCACCGATCGCACCCAGCCGGCGGGTCTTCATTCCGCTAGAGGTTCTAATAGCGCTCTTCGCCCCAGCTCTCGAGGCTGTCGCGAACCTCGGCCATGAACTGAACGGCGTAGGCCCCGTCGATCAGGCGGTGGTCGAAGGAGAGGCAGAGGTTCATGATCGGCCGCACGGAGATGGCGTCCACGCCCTTGTCGTCGGATACCACCACCGGCCGTTTCACCAACGCCTCGGTGTCGAGGATTGCAACCTGGGGCTGATTGATGATCGGCGTGCCGACGATCGAGCCGTGACCGCCGGGGTTGGTGATCGTGAAGGTGCCGCCCTGAACGTCCTCGGGAGCGAGGCGTTTGGAGCGAGCGCGGTCGCCGACGTCCTGGATCGCTCGCGCCATCCCGAGCAGGTTGAGTCCCTCGGCATTGCGGATAGCGGGTACGACCAGACCCTTGCCGCCGTCGACGGCGACGGCGACGCAGAGGTTGATGTAGCTGTGGGTGACGATCTCGTCGCCGCGGATCTCGGCGTTCAGCCAGGGCCAGTTGCGAAGCGCCTCGAGCGCGGCCCGGGAGACGAAGGAGAGATAGGTGAGGCGCACACCGTGGCGCTCGAGGAACTCGGGCTTGAGCCGCGTGCGGATGGCGACCACCCTAGACATGTCGACCTCGAAGACGGTGGTGGCGTGAGCCGCGGTGTCGAGCGAGCGGCGCATGTGCTCGGCGATCGAGCGGCGCATCTGCGACATCGGCTCGAGCCGGTCGCCGGAAGGTGCAGACGAGACCTTCGAGGCGGGCTGGAATGCGGCCGCAACCGTCTCGCTTGCTCCTTCGACATCCGGCGCCGAAGCCTCCGTCTCGTTTGCCTCGGCGATGTGGGCGAGGATGTCCTTCTTCGTCACGCGCCCGTCATTCCCGCTCCCGGCCACTCGCTCGAGATCGACGGAGTGCTCGGCGGCGATCCGCGCCACGACCGGCGAGACGAAGGCACGACCCGCTGCGTTGTCGGGTTGGGCGCCGACGGGCTCGGGCGAGGTCGGAGCGCCGTTGCCGATAGCGATGCTCTCCGGCTCCGGCTCCGGCTCCGGCTCCGGCTCGGCGGGCGAAGCGAGCGCTGCGCTCGTCGTTGCGACCAGCGCGATCGTGGTGCCGACGGCGATTGTCTCGCCTTCGAGCTTGACGATGCGGTCGAGAACACCGTCCGCCGGGCACGGCACCTCGGTATCGACCTTGTCGGTCGAGATCTCGAGTAGCGGCTCGTCGGCCTGAACCGCCTGACCCTCGCTCTTCAGCCACTTGATGATCGTCCCCTCCGAGACGGAGACGCCCATTTGCGGCATCACGACCTCGATCTGCGTTTGGGTCGCCATCAGTACGCCGCCAACTCCCGCAACGCCACGGCCACGTCCTCGACCTGTGGGATGTAGGCCTTCTCGAGCACCGGCGAGAAGGGGATGGGGGTGTCGGGCGCCGCGATACGCCTGATCGGAGCATCGAGGTGCTCGAAGGCATCCTCAACCACCTGCGCCGCGATCTCGGCGCCGAAGCCCGAAGTGCGCGTGTCCTCGTGCAAGATCAGCAGCTTCGATGTCTTGGCCACGCTCTCCAGCACCGCCTGCTTGTCCCAGGGCTGCAGGGTGCGTAGGTCGACGATCTCCACCGATACGCCCTCGGCGCTCAGCTCGCCCGCGGCCTCGGCAGCGGTGTAGACCATCGCTCCCCAGGTCACGACCGTGACGTCGCCGCCCGCCCGGTGGATGCGCGCCTTGCCGAAGGGGATGGTGTAGCGCTCGTCGGGCACCTCCGCCTTGATCCGGCGGTAGAGGTGCTTGTGCTCGAAGTAGAGAACGGGATTAGGGTCTTCGATCGCGGTCGCCAGCAGTCCCTTGGCATCGTGTGGCGTCGCCGGACATACGACCTTGAGCCCGGGCACGTGCGTGAAAGAGCTCTCCGGGCTCTGCGAGTGGAAGGGGCCGCCCGAGAAGCCGCCGCCGGACGGCAACCGCAGCACCAGCGGAACCGAGGTTCCGGCTCGGTAGTGCTGTTTGGCCGCGACCGTGACCACCTGATCCCAGGCGCAGGAGATGAAATCGGCGAACTGCAGCTCGGCTACCGGGCGAAGTCCCATCAGGGCCGTGCCGGTGGCGCTGCCGACGATGGCGATCTCAGACAGCGGCGTGTCGATCACCCGCCAGGGCCCAAACTCCTCGAGGAACCCGACCGTCAACTTGAAGGCGCCGCCGTATACGCCCACGTCCTCGCCGAGCACGAAGACGCGCTCGTCGCGTCGCATCTCCTGCCGGAGCCCGTCCGAGATCGCTTGCAGGTAGGTCTTCTCAGGCATCCGGGCTCCCCTCAAGCTCCTCGGGCTCGGCGTAGACGCCCTGCTCGAGCTCGGCCGGGTCGGGCAGAGGAGAGCTTTCCGCTCGCCTCTGAGCCTCTACTAGCAGTGTCTTGACTCCCTCTTCCATCTCGCTCAGCTCGGCTTCGCCGGCTCGAGCGTGCTCGCTCAGCCAGAGACGGAATCGTGCGATCGGGTCGCGCTTCGACCACTCCTCGAAGAGCTCGCGCGGCACGTAAGAAGCGTCGTCGTGAACGGCGTGACCCTCCATTCGGAAGGACACGCACTCGATCAGAGTCGGCCCGTCGCCCTCCCGTGCCTTCTCGATCGCGCGCTTCGCCTCTGTGTAGACGGCGAGGACATCGGTGCCATCGACGACGGTTCCCTCGAAGCCGTATGCCGCGGCGCGATCGGAGATGTTGGCGCAGGCGTACTCGAACTGCGGCGGTGTCGAGTAGGCGTATTGGTTGTTGTCGCAGACGAACACCACCGGCAGCCGGCGAACCCCCGCGAAGTTCATTGCCTCGTGCGCGTCGCCCCGAGCCGCGGCTCCGTCGCCGAACCAGCTGACCGACACGCGGCGCTCGTTCCGAATCCGGAAAGCAAGGGCCAGCCCGACCGCAACCGGCATCATCGCCGGCAGGTGGCTGACCATGGCGATCAGGTTCTGCTCGATCTGAGCCAGGTGGACGTTGCCGTCGCGCCCGCGCGCGGGGCCGTCTACCCGGCCCATGTACTGCGCGAGGATGCGCCAGGGCTCGACGCCGCGCGTGACGTGGACGCCCATGTCGCGGTGGAGAGGCGTTCCGGCATCCTCGGGGCGCATCGCGGTTGCCACCCCGACCGCAGCCGCCTCGTTGCCTCGACCGGTGTAGAAGGAACCGGGGATCTTGCCCTGCTTGTAGAGGATGTGGCCGCGCTCCTCGATTCCGCGCGTGATGAGCATGTCGCGATACATGCCGAGAAGCTCTGCCCGACCCAGTCCGAGCTCTTCGATCTCGGGCAACGAGCCGAGCGACTCAGTATCCCTGGCTATCGCCATCTCTCCTCCGCCGTTCGTTTGCGGGAACGAGGGCACGCAGTCTAGACGAGCCCTGCTAGCATCGCCCTCGCCGTGGAGACGATCTTCTCCGCCGATTGGTTGCTTCCGATCGAAGGGGAGCCGATCGAGAGTGGCGCGATAGTGTTCGAGAACGGCCGCATTACACGGGTGGGCACGAGCAGAGAGATCGGGCGCGGCCGCAACTTCCCGAAGGCCGTGATCATGCCCGGCTTCGTCAACGCCCACACCCATCTCGAATACGCGGCCTTTACGGGCTTCGGCGATGGGCTCGACTTCGGCGGCTGGATCTCGCTTCACCTGAAATGCAAGCTAGCCCTCTCCTTTGAGGAAGTCGTCTCGCTAGCACGCCTCGGCGCGGCCGAGTGCCTGGCTTCGGGGATCACGACCGTGATGGATGCCAGCTACAGCGCGGCCTCGCCGCGCGCCTGCTCGGATCTCGGCCTGAAAGCGATAGTCGGGCTGGAGGTATTCGGAGCCGATCCCGGCCAGGCGCTCCGGCACTTCGAGGAGCTGAGAGTGATCGCCCAACCGGCGCTTTCGAACGAAGTCAGGCTCGGGATCTCGCCGCACGCGCCCTACACGGTCTCGACCGAGGTTTACGCAGCTGCGCGGAAGCTGGGGGTGCCGGTAGTGACGCACCTCGCCGAGAGTGTGGACGAGCGTTCCTGGCTCATGCGCGGCGAAGGACCGCTTGTTGCCCTGGGCGGCGAGCTCCTGCCTCCGATAGGCGAGACCGGAATCCGGGCGCTTGCTCGCGCCGGCGCATTGGGGCCGGAGATGGTCGCCGCGCACTGCGTCGATCTCGAGCCCGAGGAGATCGACTTGCTGGCCTCGCTCGACGTCGCCGTCGCGCACTGCCCGCGCTCGAACGGCTACCTGGGCTGCGGGATCGCCCCGCTGGCAGATCTTCTCGAGGCGGGGATTCGCGTGGGAATCGGAACCGACAGCCCCGCCTCGGCGTCTTCCTTCGACATGTTCGAGGAGATGCGTTTCGCCGTCGCGTGTGCGCGCGCACGCGAGCGCACGCCGCAGGCGCTCACGGCTACGCGAGCGCTCGAGCTGGCGACGCTTGGATCGGCTCGGGCGCTTGGTATAGCGAGCGAGATCGGCTCGCTCCTCCCCGGTAAGCGCGCAGATATCGCTATCGTGGCGCTGGATGAAACATCGCTTCTACCATGGGAAGATCCGCAGGCTGCAGTCGTTCTCGGCGGCAGTCCGGAACGAGTAGTGCTGACGGTCGTAGACGGCGAGACGAGGTACGAGAAGGGAGAGTTCGAGTGGGACGTTCTTCGCAGCGCAAGCGCAGCCGCCAGAGGTCGAATGCTCGCCGGCGGCAGGAAACCAGCGCGCGCGGCCGGGCGGTAGCGAAAACCCCGGCTCCCTCCGCCAAGAGCGGTTACTCCCCCGCGCTCGAGAAGACGATGTTCTTCATGCGCCTGCGCCGGAGCGCGAAGTGGGCGTTCATCGTTGTCGTCTTCGCGTTCGCTTTCAGCTTTCTCTTCGCCGGCGTCGGCAGCGGCGGCAGCGGCGGCGACATCGTCCAGGAGATTCTCGGCTCGCGCGGAAGCGATGCGGTCAAATCGGCAGAGAAGGATGTCGCCAAGCATCCAAATAACGCGAGCGGCTGGATCCGGCTCGCTCAGGTCTACGACGGCAAGGACAGGCGGGGCGATGCCATCAATGCCTACAAGAAGTACTTGACACTGAAGCCGAAAGATTCGAGTGGGTTCGCGCAGCTCGGTCGCCTCCAGGAAGAGGTCACGACTCTGCGCTGGTACCGCTACACAGCGGTGCAATCTGAGATGGCGGTCGTTTCCGGCCCGCTCAACTCCGATCCGCTCCAGACTCTGGCCGGCTCCGATTCGCTGATTGCGGCCTACACAACCCTGCTGACCACGAAGTTGAGCAATGCCTACGGCTCGTACGTAACGGCAGCACAGGCCTGGGAGAGCACCTACAAGAGCTATGCCAAAGCTGTTCCGGCGACAAACACCATCCAGCGGGCGCAGGTCGAGCTTCAGCTAGCGCAAGCAGCCAGTAGCGCGGCTGACTACACGACCGCGATCAAGTCCTACAAGACCTTCCTGCGGCTAACCCCGAAGAGCCCTCTGGCTGCGCAGGTCAAGAAGGTTGTGGCCGAGCTACAGAAAGCCAGCTCGAGTAGTTAGAGTGGAGACAGGCGCCGCGGGTGCGGAAGGAAGGCGACGAGATGGACTTCGACATAGCGACCGAAAGGCCTAGCGAAGGCGTTTTCGTCATCGCGCTCAGTGGCGAGGTCGACCTCTACACCGCGCCAGAGTTCAAGCAGCAGGTAATCAACGCGGTTGACGAGGGTGCCCGGCACGTTGTGGTCGATCTGAGCGAGACGACCTTCATTGATTCGACCACCCTCGGTGTGCTTATCGGCGGAGTGAGACGCCTGCGCGAGCACGATGGCGACCTCTCGCTCGTCTGCAGCGACCGCAACATCAGCAAGATCTTCGAGATCACCGGGTTGGATCGGGTCTTCTCGATCGCAACCAGCCGCGAAGACGCGCTGGCTCGCCTGGCTCAGTAGGGCAAGCCTCGACGATCAGCTAGCCCGGCGCGTGAAATCGTAGAAGCGCCCGATCGGGCCGAAGCCGAGCTTCGCGTAGAGAGCCTTGGGCCAGTCGTCCTCTTCGGCCAGTATCCAGACCAGGTCGTGGCCGGTGCGGAAGGCCTCGGCGACCGCTCGCTTGACCACCGAGCTGGCGAGGCCGCGGTTGCGGTATTCCTCCAGCGTCCCGACCGTCTCGACCTGAGCCGTGCCACCGCGCGAGTAGAGTTGGCAGCCGCTGACAACCTTGCCGTCGAGCCGGCGCGCGAAGTACTGGCAGTCGATGCTCCGCGCGACGAGCCTGTTCTGCTCGGTTAGCTGGCGCACGAGCTCGACGTTGTCGGGATGGCTCTGGCTGTTCTCCTCCTCCCAGAAGGGAAGCATCTCCTCGATCTCCAGCTCGGCGACGAGCGGTAGCGTCTCCTCCTCGACCCGGCCGTTATGGGTCATCACCAGCAGTCGCTCGACCTTCCAGCCCAGGCTCTCGAACTGGGGCGCCAGCCACTCGCCGGCCTCGGCCGAGTCGGCGACGACCTTGCGGTGAGATAGTCCGGACGCGCCCAGAATCCGGTCGGCGAGCGCCCCGAGCTCGTTCGCGTTGGCGCTCGCATCCTCGGCGCGCAGAAAGTTGCGGTCGTGCACGAGCGGGAGCGACTCACACAGAAGCGCGGTCGCCAGGAAGGAAGAGAAGATCCTCTCCGAGCAGCGCTCGTCGAGGTAGCGGCTGAAGCCGACGATACGCTCGAGCTCGTCGGAGGGCGCCGTCATCGCCCGTTCTCGCGTTCCGGCATACCACTCTTCTACCATCGCAAGAGCCTATTCCGTTAAGCAGGCGCGGCCGAGGTGGTCGATACGTGGATGCCAGCGGCCGCATTGGGCGTGCGGGCCTGGCGGGATAGGCTCTCAGAGTGCGCGCGATACAAGTCTCTGTGATCGGAAGCGGTAGCGAGTGGGAGAAGCGGGCCGAGGAGGTCGGGCGCCTGCTCGCCGAGCACGGCTGCACGGTCGTCACCGGCGGCGGCGGCGAGGTGATGGCGGCCGCGGCGCGCGGCGCCAAGCAGGCCGGAGGCCAGACAGTCGGCATTCTGCCCGGCGAGTCACCCGGCGAGGCGAACGAATGGATCGACCACGCGGTCGCCACCGGGATCGGCCACGCTCGTAATCTGGCCGTCGCCGCCTCGGGCGACGCGGTGATCGCCGTCGGCGGAAGCTGGGGCACACTCAGCGAGATCGCCTTCGCGCGCCGGCTGGGCCGCCCGACCGTGCTGCTCGATCCGGGTCTCGGTGTCGAAGGAGAAGGAATCCTGCGAGCTGCCACTCCGGAAGAGGCGGTAGAGCTGGCACTATCGGCACTGGGGACCCGATGAGGCCGGTGATCTGGAAGCCGAGCATGTCGACGCGGGCGATGCGCGAGCGCGCCTGGGCCCGCCGGTCGCTGGCGCGCGAGCAAGCGCTGGCGAAGACCAGGGGTCCGTCCCTTCTCGAACGGCTGCGACGGCTGCTCAGGCGCTCTCGCTAGCCAGCATCCGCCCGAGCAGCTTCAGCGCTCCGGCCTTGTTGAGCGGCTCGTTCAGATTGCCGCACTTGGGCGACTGCACGCAGGAGGGGCAGCCTCGCTCGCAAGGGCAGCCTTCGAGCAGACGGGCGGTGTCGGCGACCCAGTCCTCGAACACCTCGTAGCCGCGCTCGCTGATGCCGATGCCGCCGGAGTGGCCGTCGTAGACGAAGATCGTCGGCCGCTCGGTCTGGGCGTGCAGGTTGGTGGAGAGGCCGCCGATGTCCCAGCGGTCGCACATGGCGCGCAGCGGCAATAGCGCGATCAGCGTGTGCTCGGCCGCGTGCAGAGAGCCGAGTAGAAGCGGGAGCTTTTCGAGCCCTTCGAGCTGATCGGGCGTCGGGCAGAACCAGATCGCCTCGGTCTCGAACGAGGTGGCGGGCAGATCGAGCGGCGTCAGATCCATCGCCCGCTGTGTCTGGATCGAGCGGCGCTGGTAGGCGACCACCTGCTCGGTCACCGAGACGCGCCCGAAGCAGAGCTCGACGCCGAGGCGCTCTTCGCGGCGAAGCTCCTCTCTGATCTCGGTCTCGGTCTCGCGCTTGGCCTGGGTGTAGTAGTCGCCCGAGAAGGGCTCGACGAAAGCGCGGAATGTCTCCAGATCGAGCGTTCGCACCAGGTAGGCCTCGCCCATGTGTAGGTAGATCGCTCCCTCGTGGACGGTCGAGAAGGCCCGGGCGCTCTCGACCAGGCCGAGTACCGAGCCGGTCTCAACCTCGATCACGGTGTAGCTCTGGGCGTCGGTCGAGCGCAGCGGAACGCGCGCCGCAGGGAAATCGCGGCCCTGCCAGACGAAGCCGGCCGGTGTCCCGCGCAGCTCGGGCAGTAAGGCGGCGCGCTCCAGCGCCTCCGGGCCGAGCGTGCCGGCGTCTTCGGGCCCGATCGGCGCCTCGTAGGCGGCCGCGAGCAAGTGCCCGTCGAGGATGCGCGGGCTGGCGTGATCGAGGATGGCCGCCTCGACGCGGCGCCCGAGCAGCGCCTCGGGGTCGCGCATGAAGAACTGGTCGAGCGCGTCCTCGCTGGCGATCATCACGGCGAGGCCGTGCTCGCGGCGCCCGGCGCGGCCCCACTGCTGCCTGAGGCTGGCGACCGTACCCGGGAAGCCAACCGAGATCGCGCAGTCGAGTGTGCCGATATCGATGCCCAGCTCGAGCGCGTCGGTCGCGGTCACGGCCAGCAGCTCGCCGGCGACCAGCCTTCGTTCGATCTCGCGCCGTTGCTCGGGCGTGTATCCGGCCCGGTAGGGAGCGATTCTGGCCGCCAGCTCCAGGGAGAGGCGCTCGCTGGTGAAGCGATGGATCAGCTCGACGGCCTTGCGGCTCTTGGCGAAGCAGATCGTGCGCTCGCCGCGTTCGACCAGCGAGGCGAGCAGCTTCGAGGCCTCGCCGAGCGGACTTGCGCGCAATCCTAATTCGAGGTCGATCAGCTCCGGGTTCCAGAGCGCCAGCGTGCGCTCGGGCCGCGGCGCGCCGTCCGTCGAGACGACCTCGAAATCGAGACCGGTCAAGGCGCTCGCCAGCTCGCCGGGGTTGGCGATCGTCGCCGAGGCGAGCAGAAACTGCGGCTCGGCGCCGTAGATCCGTGCCAGCCGGCGCAGACGGCGCAGCACGTTGGCCACGTGCGAGCCGAAGACGCCGCGGTAGACGTGCGCCTCGTCCACCACGACGAAGCGCAGGTTCGCCAGCACGTCGCCCCAGCGGTCGTGGTGGGGAAGGACGCCGACGTGGAGCATGTCGGGGTTGGAAAGGATCACGTTCGCCCACTTGCGGATCTGCCAGCGCTGTTCGCTGGGCGTGTCGCCGTCGTAGATCGCCGCACGCACCTTCGGAGCCCGCAGCGCGGCTAGCGCGCGCGCCTGGTCCTGCGCCAGCGCCTTGGTCGGGTAGAGATAGAGGGCCCGCTGCTTGGGCTCGCGCGCGAGCGCGTTGAGCACGGGCAGATTGAAGGCGAGCGTCTTTCCGCTGGCCGTTCCGGTGGTGACGATCAGATGCGCCCCGTTTCGGGCCAGGCGCCAGACTTCGGCCTGGTGCGAGTAGAGAGTGGTGATTCCGAGCCCGAGCAGCGCTTGGCGCAGGCGCGGTTCCAGCTCGTCGGGAAGGGGCTCGTCTTGGGAGTTCCGCGCCGGTTCCTCGCCACGGTAGGCCAGCTCCTCGCCGAGCAGGAGCCGGTCCCAGCTTTTCGTGCTGCTGCGCGAGCTCAGATTCTTCGCCGAGCCGGTTTGCCGGCCCCCTCTTTCACCCCCGAGGGCGATGGTACCCTGTGCCCGCCGGGGTGCCCCACGGGGCTGAGAGCAAACCCGCCGAACCTGATCTGGGTAATGCCAGCGAAGGGAGGTTCTTGGAACTCGTCTCGAAACGAAGCACTCTGCCGCCTGACCGCGCTCGGCGGCGCGATGCTGCGTCCTCAGTCGCATCCGTATCTCTTTCGATACGAATACTCCCTGCATCCTTGCCTCGCATCCACCGATCGCACCCAATCGGCGGGTCTTCATTCCGAGACGAGCTCCTATGACAATTCCACGGTGCTTGACGATCGCCGGCTCCGACTCGGGCGGAGGGGCGGGGATCCAGGCCGATCTGAAGGCGTTCGCCGCCGCCGGCTGCTTCGGGATGAGCGCGATCGTCGCTCTGACGGCGCAGAACACGGTCGGCGTGACCGCTGTGCACGAGGCGCCGCACGAGTTCGTTCTGGCCGAGCTGGAGGCTGTTTTCTCGGACATCGGCGTGGACGCGGCGAAGACGGGCATGCTCTTCTCGCGGCCGATCATCGAGACGGTCGCCGGCTTCCTCGCAGATCACCGCGTTCCGCTGGTCGTCGACCCGGTGATGATCGCCACCTCGGGAGCGCGGCTCTTGCGACCGGACGCGGTCGAGGTGCTTGTGACTAAGCTCCTGCCGCTGGCGACTGTGACGACTCCGAACCTCGACGAGGCGGTCGTGCTGGCGGGAAAACCGGGCCCGCGCAGGGAGCTGGCAGAGCGCATTCACGCGCTCGGTGCGGCGGCGGTCATCGTCACGGGCGGGCACGGCGAAAAGCCCATAGACCACCTCTTCGACGGAAGCGAGCACTTCGAGATTCACGTTCCCAGGCATGCGAAGCTGGCGACACACGGAGCCGGCTGCACCCACTCGGCCACTCTGGCGGCACTTCTGGCGAAGGGAGTGCCCTTGCGTGAGGCTGCGGAAGAGGCCGCCCGGATCGCCTCGCAAGCAGTCGCAAGTGGCTTCGACTGGCTCGGAGCCGGGGAAGGCCCTGTCGACGTACTTCGACTAGAGGAGCACAGATGACTGTCTCGCCGGGAATGACTCTGCGTGCGCTGCGCGCGCGCAAGCCGCTCGTCCATCAGATCACCAACTACGTCGTCATGAACGAGACGGCGAACGCGACTCTCGCCATCGGCGCGCTACCGGTGATGGCGCACGCTCCCGAGGAGGTCGAGGAGATGGCCGCCGCCGCCGGTGCGCTGGTGCTCAACATCGGCACGCTGTCTACGCCCTGGATCGAGGCGATGCTGCTGGCGGGCAAGGCCGCGAACGCCGCCGGTGTGCCGGTGGTGATCGATCCCGTCGGCGCCGGCGCCACCCGCTTCCGCACCGAGACGGCCAAGCGGATTCTGGGCGAGGTGCGCGTGTCGGTCGTGCGCGGGAATGCGGGCGAGGTAGCGACGCTGATCGGCCAAGAGGCGGAGATGCGCGGCGTCGACTCGCTCGGCGCCGGCTCGCCGGCCGAAGAGATCGCGCGCTCGGCGGCGCTCGCGCTGGGTTGTGTCGTCGCGGTCACGGGCCCGGTCGATCGCGTCTCCGACGGCGAGCGTGGGCTCAGAGTGGCAAACGGGCACCAGCTGCTCGCTGTCGTCACCGGTACCGGCTGCATGTCGACGGCGATGACCGGCTGCTTTCTGGCCGCGAAGCCCGAAGCGCCGCTCGAGGCCGCCGCCGAGGCGCTGGCGGCCTTCGGCGTCGCGGCGGAGGATGCCGCGGCCGGCGCCAACGGGCCCGGGAGCTTCCACGTCGCGCTCTACGACGCTCTCTACAACCTCGATCCGGAAACCCTCGACTCCAGATCCCGTATTTCATGAAGCTGCACGCGATCGTCGAGGATCTCGAGACCGCCCGGATTGCGGTCGTCGGCGGCGCCACGATCGTACAGTTGCGGCTGAAGGACGCTCCGACCAGAGAGGTCGTGCAGAAGGGGGTGCCCTTCCGCGAGCTTCCGGCCACCTTCATCGTCAACGATGACGTCGAGGCGGCCATCGCGCTTGCGGCCGACGGGGTTCACCTCGGCCAGAGCGACTCGGGCGCCGAGCTGGCGCTGGCGGCCGGGCTGATGGTCGGGCTCTCGGCCTCGACGATCGAGGAGGCGATCGAGGCAGAGAAGAGCGGAGCCGCCTACATCGGCGCCGGGCCGGTCTGGGCGACGCCCTCGAAGACCGACGCTGCAGCGGTGATCGGGCTGGACGGCTTGGCGGCGATTTGCAAGGCGGTGTCGATTCCGGTGGTGGCGATCGGCAGTGTCGATGCTTCCAACGCCGCCGACTGCATCCGCGCGGGCGCCTCGGGCGTGGCCGTGATCCGCGCGGCGCGCGATGCCCGGGCAATCATCGAGGTGATCGATGCGGCTCTCTGATCTGGGCGAGTTCGGCTTCTTGCGCGAGCTGGAGCGCCGCGGTCTGGCGCAGAGGATCGCCAACGACGCCGCCCGCTTCGCCCCCGATTTCGTCGTCACTCAGGATGCACTCGTAGAGGGTGTCCACTTTCGCCTCGACTGGACGAGCTGGCGCGACCTTGGCTACAAGGCGGCGGCCGTCAACATCTCCGATCTAGCCGCCTCGGGCGCCGAGCCGGAGGCCCTGATCGTCTCGCTCGGGCTGCCCGGCGAGACCGAGGCGAACGATGTGGTTGAGCTCTACGAGGGGGTCGCCGAGACCGGGGTGCCCGTGCTCGGCGGCGACACTACCTCGGCCGATCGCCTATATCTGAGCGTCACTGCGCTCGGTCGAGCCGAGCAAGTGCCCGGCCGGGACGGCGCTCGACCCGGCGATCTGCTCGTCGTCAGCGGCCCGCTCGGGGCCTCGGCCGCCGGCTTCCACTGCTTGAAAGAGGGGCTCGAGAGCCCGCTCGTGCGCTCGCACCTGCGCCCGCCCCTGCGCGTCGCCGAGGGGAAGGAGCTGGCCGGCACCGCTCACGCCATGCTCGATATCTCGGACGGGCTCGCCTCCGACGCTCTGCGCATCGCCGAGCGCTCGGGCTGTCGCCTGATGATCGAGCTCGAGCGGGTGCCCGTCGCCGACGGTGTCGCCGAGATCGCCCGGCAGTTTGACCTGGACGTCCACTCGCTCGCCTGCGGCTTCGGCGAGGACTATGAGCTTCTGGCCGCCGTTCCCGAGCCCGGCCGCTTCACCGTCGTCGGCCGCTGCGAGGAGGGCGAGGGCGTGGTCTTTCTGCGCGACGGCCAGCCGGTCGAGTTCTCCGGCTGGGAGCACTTCCGCTAGAAAGGTCGGGGGTGCGGTTTACCGGCGAGATTGCCGATATGGCATGATGAACGGTGCTAGGATTGCCATATTAGCAAAGGGAGGGGAGATGGAGGAACAGGAGCTTCGGGAGCTGGTTGGACGGCGAATTCGCGCTGAGCGCAGGGCTTGCGGTTTCGAGCGCCTCGAGGACTTCGCGAATCGGATCGGCATGGACACGAGCAACCTCTCACGGATCGAGCAGGGGAAGAGGGGGATCGACAGTGTCACGTTGATGCGCATCGCTGAAGCGCTCGACGTCCGCATGGACGCGCTCTTCGATCGCGAACGCGACGAGGTCGTGGCGTTCGCCCGCACTGGCTCGGGCGGTCGCGACCAGGTTGTCGATTGGGCCCTTGACCTTCTTACGGACATGGAGTTCGCAGAGGCCGAGGTCAATCGGCATGGCTGGTGAGGACTGGCGCGTCGGTGAGGACGCTGCGAAGGCGTTCCACCATGAACTGGACATAGTCACCACCGGGGTCGTAGATCTCAAGGAGGTGATGCGACTTGCGGGCATTACCCTCGTGGCCCATGACTTCGGTCCCGATGGCGGAGACGGCCGCTACGTGAAAAAGGGTGGCCGCGCGCTGATCGTCATCAATACCCACGTCAGATCGACGGGTCGCGTGCGTTTCACAATCGCCCACGAGATCGGCCACCATCGTCTGCACGCCGTAGGCGAGGAGAACGCCACCTTTATCGATGAGCATGTCGGGGGCGGAGGTGCCAAGCCGCGGCAAGAAAAAGAGGCGGATGCCTTCGCCGCCTACTTCCTCGCTCCTGACAGATCTCTGAAGGCCGACGCGGAGCGTATCGGCGACATCACGGTCGAGAGCGTGGTCGATCTCATGATCCGATATGGACTGTCGTTCCAGGCCACGGTCTTCCGCCTCCACAATAACCAGCTCATCAACCTCGTCAACGCTGCGAAGCGCGATGCACTTCGGCGGGACGCGAAGGGACGAGTGGAGGCCTTGCGGCAGCAAAAGGGCGGCTACACAGAAGACGACCAAATCTTGTTCGGAGCGGAGTTGCCGAAGAGCTTCCGCGAGAATGCTCTGAAGCTCTTCGCGCACGGCGTGATCAATGATGAGCGACTGGCCGAGATGCTGCGGATGCCTCTCGACGACGCCCTCCATCTCGCCACGGAGCGCGGTGTTACCGCACCGGAAGTTCCCGACGTCGATGAGGACGACCTTGCAGACCTATTCGATGACGGCGCAACGGACGCGTAGATGCTGGAGGAAGCGCAAGGAGAACCGAGGCACTTCGTTTTCCTCGACACGACGCCACTCACGCACTTCGCTCGGATTGGAGAACTCGACCGGCTCGGCGAGTGGCTCCCCGGTTCGTACACAGCGGCCTATGTGATGGAGCACGAGATCCTCGACTGGGTCAAGGATTATCCGCACAACAGGTTGGTGGGTGAGGCCAAATGGCTCGAGGCAATCCCCGCAGACACAGTGGTCGATGCAAAGTTGATCGCAGACCTATCGATTCGCTTTCCAGATCGAGCGACCAAGAACATCGGAGAGCTTCACGTGATCGCGCTTGCGAAGAGATTCGGCGGGACAGCGATCATCGAGGATCAGCAGGCGCGGAAAGCGGCCCGATCAGACGACGCGAAAGTTAAGAGCACCTACATGGTCTCCATGATCGGCGCAGCGGCGACGTGTGGGTTGATCTCCGAGAACGAAGCGTGGGATATCCAGAAGCGGCTTGAAATCGGTCGCGAGCGATCCGTCATTCGCTCAACCGATAGAAGAGAGTTTCGCGAGATGGTCGGATTCATGAAGGAGCTACTGCCTCGCTGGCCGCCGTGGCCGAAGTGTCTTCACAACAACGGGCTCGACCAGATCGCAATCGCCGCGCGGAAGCAGGAGTTAGCGACTCTGCGCGATCGATTCAGCCTTCCATCGCGTCGCAGAACCTAGCATGCATCCCGGAAAGCGCTGGCGCGACGCCATCCAATCACGGTCATAAACGTTCACTACGGCGCCCGGAATCATCCGAACAGAAAAACGTTCCCCCACGCGGGTCTAATCCATCGCGGAAGGTCGCCAGCCCCGAAACTTCATTACCGGCACCTTCCAGATCGCTTCGAGCACGATCCGCTTGCCCATCTTCGAGCCACCGGCCGCGCGGTCGGAGAAGACGATCGGGATCTCCTTGACGAGGAAGCCGGCGCGCAGGGCGCGGTAGGTCGTTTCGATCTGGAAGGCGTAGCCGCGGGCCGAGACGGTGCCGGGCTCGATCGCCTCGATGACCTGGCGCCGGTAACACTTGAAGCCGCCGGTCAGATCGCGGATCGGGACGTGCAGGAGCGTTCGCGCGTAGAATGAACCGCCGATTGAGATGGCACGCCTGACCGGGCTCCAGTTACAGGTGCCGCCGCCCGCTACGTAGCGCGAGCCGAGCACGAGGTCGGCGTCGGCCGCGGCTTCGATCAGGCGCGGCACGTCGGCCGGGTTGTGCGAGAAGTCGCAGTCCATCTCCAGCACCAGCTCGGCGCCTTGCTCGAGCGCCCATTCGAAGCCGGCGATGTAAGCGCGGCCGAGGCCCTCCTTCTGCTCGCGGTGAAGCACGTCAACGAAGGCGAGCTCCCTCTTCAGGCGCTCGGCGATATCGCCAGTGCCGTCTGGCGAGTCGTCGTCAATAACGAGCACGCGGTCGTTCGGGCCGAGGACAACGCCAAGGGCACGAAGCATCGGCTCGAGATTCTCGCGCTCGTTGTAGGTGGGAAGGCAGACGCAGGCTCGCACGTCTGAATCATTCCTCATCCGCCGGCTCGCTGCCCTCATCCACCTCGTCCTCGTGCAACGGAATGCGCGCCACGAGGTGCGTTCCCTTTCCGGCCTCGCTCTCGACGACTAGCGTCCCGTCGAGGGCGTGCAATCGCTCTTCCAGGCCGCGCAGAGAAGAACCAGCCGGACCCGTCCGGAAAGTCGTGCTCGCCGAGACGCCGAGGTTTCGCCGGCCATGCGCGAACGGTACCGCCTCGCAGCGGGGATCTCCGATCGAGCCAACACCCGAGCGCTGGTGCGGGTAGCCCCCGGACTCGTAACATCGTGTAGATGCCTACGCGCACACCGCCGAACAACGAGGTCGCCGACCAGTTCGAGCTGCTCGCCGATCTGATCGAGCTCGAAGGAGGCGACAGTTTCCGCATCAACGCCTACCGGCGCGCCGCGAAGCAGATACGGGACAGCTCGGGCTCGGTCGCCGAGCTGGCGCTTGCGGGACGGGCGGTCGATCTCCCGGGAATCGGCAAGACGATCGAGGGCAAGATCCGCGAGATCGCCCGGGACGGAAAGATCCACGCCTTGGCCGAGCGTGAGCAGCGCGTCCCGGCCGGAGTCGTTTCCTTCCTGCGCCTGCCAGGTATCGGGCCCAAGACCGCCGCGCGTTTCTGGAGCGAGCTTGGCTTGACGACGCCGGAGGAGCTGCGCCGGGCGGCCGAGCAGGAGCGACTGCGGACTCTGCCCGGGCTGGGCGCCTCGATCGAGGCGAAGGTGCTGAAAGCGCTCGAGGATGCCGCCGGGCCGGTCGAGCAGCGAGTCTCACTAGGGCAGGCGCTCACCGCTGCGCAAGAGGTTCTGGCCGAGCTGGCCGCCCTTCCCGGCGCGATGCGCGTCTCGGAGGCGGGGAGCGTCAGGCGGCGGCGAGAGACGGTGCACGACATCGACCTGATCGCCACGGCCGCCGAGCCCGCGGCGCTGACCGGGAGCTTCGCTTCCCTGCCCTGGGTGGCGGAGACCGTTGCGGTCGGCGAGACGAAAGCCGAGGTCGTCGCCCGTAGCGGCCTGCACTTCGATCTGCGCGTCGTACCTTCTGAGGTGTACGGCAACCTGCTCCAGCACTTCACCGGCTCCAAGCAGCACAACATCGAGTTGCGCGAGGAAGCGGTTCGGCGAGGGTTATCGGTCTCGGAGTATGGCGTCACCAGAATGGAGACGGGCGAGATCGCGAGGTTCGGGAGCGAGGAGGAGCTGTACGAGTTCCTCGGCTACGCCTACATCCCGCCCGAGCTGAGAGAGGGAGCGGGCGAGCTCGAGGCTGCTCGCAAGGGCACGCTGCCGAGGCTGATCGAGCTCGGCGATCTGCGCGGCGACCTCCACGTCCATTCGACCTGGTCGGATGGTCGCGCCGGCATCGAGGAGATGGCTCTGGCGGCGATCGAACGCAACTACGAGTACATGGCGACAACAGACCACGGAGATCGACTGCGCGAAGGACGGCTCGAGGCGCAGCTGGAGGAGATCGAGGCGCTCAACGCCAAGCTCGCTCCTTTCCGCATCCTCACGGGCGTCGAATCAGCTGTTCGCGCCGACGGTTCCATGGATCTTCCCGACGAGCAACTCGCGCGGCTCGACTGGGTGATCGGCGCGCTGCACACTTCCTTCGAGCGCAATCCCACCGAGCGCATTCTCGGAGCGATGGACAACCCGAACGTGGATTGCATCGCGCATCCGACCGCGCGCAAGATCGGCGGGCGCGAGCCGTCGGTTGCGATCGAGCGCCTGGTGGCCAAAGCCGTCGAGACCGGAACGGCTCTGGAGATGAACGGTCAGCCCGATCGGCTCGACCTGCGTGACGTTCATGCGCGCCTCGCGGGCGAGGCAGGGGCTAAGATCGTGATCTCAAGTGATGGGCACCGGCCTGTGACTCTGATGAGCATCGAGCTGGCCCTGGCACAAGCGAGGAGAGCATGGCTGACGAGCGAGCAGGTAGTGAACACGCGCCCCTGGAGACAGATCCTGCGCTCCAGGAAGAGCTCCTGAGCTTCCGCGCGAGCGCCGCGGCGGCGAGCGAGTGGGTCGCGCGCTTTCTCGAGCGCCTGCCGGAGTTGCCCGTGCTCGCTCAGGTCGAGCCGGGTGAGGTGCAGGCTCAGCTTCCCTCGGAGCCGCCGGAGCACGGTGAGCCCTTCGCGGCGGTGCTCGATGATCTGGAGCGGATCGTGCTGCCCGGCCTCACGCACTGGAATCATCCTCGCTTCTTCGCCTACTTCCCGACCACCGCCTCGGAGCCGGGGATCCTGGCCGAGATGTTGATCGCGGCGCTGAACGTGAATGCGATGCTCTGGCGCAGCTCGCCGGCTGCGACCGAGCTCGAGCAACAGGTTCTCGGTTGGCTCGGGCAGCTGCTCGGTCTGCCAGATAGCTGGTTCGGTCACATCGAGGACACCGCTTCGACCTCTACTCTCTCGGCTCTCGCGGCGGCGCGAGAGGCCGGTGGCGGGCGCCGTGCGGTGCTCTGCTCGGAGGAGGCGCACTCGTCGGTGGCCAAGGCTTGTCGCCTGCTCGAGCTCGAGCTGCGCACGCTTCCGGTCGACGGCGCCTTCCGCATGCGTGTCGACGAGCTGGCCAACGAGCTGGCTAAGGGAGATGTCTGCGCGGTTGTCGCCACGGTAGGCACGACGTCCACCACCTCGGTCGATCCGTTGCCCGAGATCGGGCCGCTGTGCAGGGAGCACGGCGCCTGGTTGCACGTGGATGGCGCCTACGGCGGCTCGGCAGCGGTCTGTCCCGAGCTGCGCTGGGCACTTGACGGAATCGAGCTGGCCGACTCCTTCGTCGTCAACGCGCACAAGTGGCTACTCACGCCGATGGACTGCTCCTGCCTCTTCACCGCCCGCCCGAACGACCTACGCGCCGCTTTCAGCCTCGTGCCCGAGTACCTGCGTACGCCCGAGGACGCGCTCAACCTGATGGAGTACGGGCCGGCGCTGGGCCGGCGTATGCGCGCACTCAAGCTCTGGGCCGTGCTGCGCTGGTACGGGCGCGAGGGCCTACAGACGGCAATTCGCAAAGCTGTCCAGCTGGCCGAGCTGGTCGAGGAGCTGGTTCGCTCCGACGATCGCTTCGAGCTCTGCGCGCCGCGCCCGTTCTCGACCGTCTGTTTTCGCCTCAAGGGCTCGGACGAGGCGAACGAGGCACTGCTCGAGCACGTCAACTCGAGCGGCGTCGCCTTCCTCTCGCACACTCGCCTGCGCGATCAGTTCGTGGTTCGCTGGGCGATCGGCAACGCGCGCACCAGCGAGCAGGACATCCGCCTGACCTGGCAGGCGCTCGAGCAGGCCGCCGCGGCTCTGCAGAGCTCCTGATAGCGCCGCCGGCCTGTTCGGACGCGCGAGGATGAGCGGCGGATAGAGTTGAGACGATGAGATGGCTAGCTCGCGATATCGGGCGGCGCCACCGTCTGACTTTCGTCGCTGTCGGGCTCGTGATCGCCGTTCTGGCTGTCTCGGACGTGAGCCGACTCGGTCTCTCGCCGGGAGAAGTCTCCGCAAACACGGCTCGGCTATCGCCCCCGGCCGTCAGCGCTCGGGCCGCGGCGGTGATCGACCGGACGACCGGCGCTGTCCTCTTCGGTCGAAAAAGTTCTCTGCGCCTGCCTCCCGCCTCGCTCACCAAGGTGATGACGGCCCTGATCGTTCTCGGGCATGTCCGCAATCTCGACAGCTACGCTCGCGTGCCCGGCGAGGCGATAGGCCGGCGGGGTGTGGCCCTAGGTCTTCGAGCGGGCGACCGCATCACAATTCGCAACCTCCTGCGCGGCTCGCTGACGAAGGGCGCGAGCGACTGCTCGATCACCCTCGCAAACTACGTCGCCGGGAGCGAGAAGGCTTTCGCCGCGATGATGAACGCCAAGGCCAAGAAGCTCGGCCTGACGCACACGCACTTCGCGAACCCGAGCGGGGTCACGGATCCGGGCCACTACTCCTCGGCGCTCGATCTAGCCCGGCTGGCTCGGGCTGCCATGAACAACGCGCGTTTTCGCCCCTTCGTCGCGACCTGGCAGACACACGTGCGCTGGCCGTCGAATCACGATGTTCTCGTTCGCTCGCGTAACTGGCTAGTGCGCTACTACCGCTGGGGTAACGGCGTAAAGACAGGCAACACCCCCGTCGCGGGGATCTGCATGATCGCCTCCGGCACCTACAGGTCGCGAGCGCTGATCGTGGTGACGCTGCACGAGCGTTCGCTGGCCAGCGAGAAGGCAGACGTGCTGAAGCTGTTCCGGTACGGGTCTCGGCGATAAACGCGAAAACGGCGTTCTCAAAGGGCTCGCAGCAGCTGCACGAGCTCGTCGGGCCCCGCGAGAACGATGTCGGCCGCCTCGATCAAGCCGACCGGCGCCTCGCTCGATGAGAGCGCCACGCAGATCCCGAGGTCGAGACCGTCGAGTGCGCGGAAGGCATCGAGGTCGGTTGCGTCGTCGCCTGCGTAGAGCGCCCGGGTGAGCCCGCGCTTGTCGAGGAGCAAGCGAATGGCGCTGCCCTTGTCGGCCTCGACGGGCGGCAGGATCTCGAGCGTCATGCGCCCGAAGCGAGTGTAAAGGCCGACTTCCTCCGCTGACTCGGCGATTCGCGCCAGTGCCCGGCGGGATTGCTCGGGCTCGGGCGACTGCCGGTAGTGGAGCGAGAGCGAGAGGTTCTTGTCCTCGATCCACTCGGGCGGCCATTCGACGGTCTCGGCGAAGCGCTCGATCTGCTCGCGCCAGACAGCGGCTCCGGGCGCCAGCTCGAGTCCGTGCGTGCCGACGTAGAGAAGCTCCTCGACGCCGACTATGCGCCGGGCTTCGTCGCTGGAGCGCCCGCTGACGCAGGCGACCAGCGCGTAGCGAGCGGCCAGCTGGCGCAGGAGCGCGCGCGTGGCGTCGGGAACCCGCGCTTCTTCGGGCCGACTCACGATCGGCGCCAGCGTTCCGTCCACGTCGAGCAAGACCGCGGCCCGGCTGGGATCGGCGGCGAATTCGGCGAGAAGGCGGTTCGATTCCATCGCTTGCTGATGTTCGCGGCAGTCGCGTTTCTAACGGAAGGCAGTTGTCGCACTCTCTGGAAGATTCGGGGCGTCTCTAGGATACGACGGTGGCGGTCGTTTTCATTGGTCTTTTCGCGGGTTTCTACGGCGCGCTCTTCGGCGTCGGCGGCGGCACGATCATCGTTCCCGCTCTGATCTGGCTCGGTCAGCGGCCCAGGGTCGCGGCCGCCACCTCGCTGGCGGCGATCGGGATCACGGCCGTGGCCGGTGCGGTCTTCTACGCCTGGTACGGCGAGGTACGCGTGCTCTACGCCCTGCTGGTGGGCATTCCCGCCGCGGCCGGAGCTCTACTCGGCACGGCTTTCCAGCAGCGGCTGCACAACCGCGTTCTGACCGGCCTGTTCGCCGTTCTCCTGGCCACGATCGGGCTGAAGCTGGTGATCGGATGACGATCGTCCTGGCGATCGCGATCGGCGCAGTCGCCGGCGTTCTGGCCGGGCTGTTCGGGGTCGGCGGAGGCATTCTCTTCGTTCCTGCGCTGCTGATGCTCGGTCTCGACCAGCACCAGGCCGAGGCGACCTCGCTGCTTGCGATCGTTCCGGTGGTGCTCGTCGGCAGCTGGCGCCAGAGCCGCTACGGAAACATCCGCTGGGCTGCCGTCTGGAAGCTTGGGCTCGGCTCGCTCTGCGGCGTCGTCGTCGGAGGCCTTCTAGCCGAGAGGCTGGCCCCCGGCTCTCTCCAGCGCCTCTTCGGCGTCCTGATGATCGCGATCGCGCTCGAGCTAGGCTGGCGGGCGCTACGTGGCGACAGGGCTAGCGAGCCCCGGCCAGGCTGATCACGAAGACGAAGACGAACCCGGCCAGCGTGAGGAACACCTTCTTCGTCGACGGGTGCTCGTGTGCGTGCGGCAGCAGGTCGGTGGCGCCAAGGAAGAGGAAGAAGCCCACGTAGAGCGAGAGCAGGTAGCCGAGGTGGTGCTCGGAGATGCTGAGCGAGGAGCCGACACTTGCACCCACGAGAGGCGCGAGTGCGTCGGCGGCGAGCCAGCGTACGGCTTGGTGGCGGTTCTCCGACTGCCTGAGCACGAACGTGACCGTGTTGAAGCCGTCGGCGAAGTCGTGCGTGATCACCGCCAGAAAGACGAGCAGGCCGATCTTGGGGTTGAGGCTGAAGGCGAGCCCGATGCCGAGACCGTCGATGAAGCTGTGCGCCGAGAGCCCGGCTGCGCCGAGGGCGCCCACTTGCGCATGAGCCTTGGCCTGCTCGGCCTCGTCGCGGTGATGGAGGACGACGAAGCGCTCGGCCAGGAAGAAGGCGAGGAAGCCGACGCCGATCAGTGTCGCCACGAGGTCGGAGTCATTCACGGTGTCGATCGCCTCGGGCAGAACGTCGAAGAGAGCCACCGCGACGACCACACCGCCGGTGAGTGCGATGATCGTGCCGATTTGCTTTCGGTAGCGCAACGCGACGGCGCCGCCGATAAATGTCGAGACAGTCGTGAGCGCCGCCAGTGGTATTGCCACCCAGGCGATCGAGGCAAGCTGGAGATGTAAGGTGGGCACGAAAGCGAACGCTACTGGTCGCGGCGGCGGCATTCAACCTCCCGGACCGCACTTGGCCGAGCGAACGGCCGCGGTTTTGCCAATAATGGGTGGCCGTGCTGCGACGCTGGCCCATCTGGATCCTGCTTGCCGGGGCTCTCCTAGCCGCTACAGCGGCTCGCGCTGTAACGAGGGCATCCGAGGCGGGCGCCTTGGCGAGCGCCTTCGCGATCAAGATCTCCGTGCCGGGGCAAGGCGTCTTCGGCACGCCCGAAGCGGCCGCTCCTCCGGACGCGACGGTTCCGAGCGCGGCCTACGCCTATCCGGCCGACGGCTCGATCATTCGCGTCATCTCGGCGACTGCGACTGCGACTGCGACCTCCTCGGGCGGAGCCGCCACCGGAATGGCGACAACCGAGCTCAACGGCATTCAGCTCTTCGGGGGCGAGATCTCGGTTGAGCGCCTCGTCGCCGCCGCGATAGCCAGCGCCACGGCCGAGGAGGCAAGCAGCACCACTAGTGAGACGGTCGTGACCGGAGCTACCTACTCGGGCCAGCCGATCTCAATTTCCACAAACGGGCGCGTCCAGCTGGGCGACTGGGGCTACATGCAGACCCTGGTGGAGACGTCGAGCGACGGCGACCCGGGCACCAAGGGTCGGCACCAGTCGATGCGAGCTCTCGATCTGTACGTTGTCGCCGATCATGGTGGGCTCCCGGCGGGGAGCGAGATCGTCATCGGCTGGGCGGTGGTCTTCGCTCAGGCCAACCCTCAGACGACGACCGTCACGATTCCGAAAACTGGCTCTGGGCCAAACAACTCAGGTACGAGCACCCGAACGACTAAGACTCACTCTCACAAGCACTCCAACCCGAAGAACGGCAACGTGCAGCAGGTTCCATCGGGCTTGCAGCCCAAGCTCAGCCGCAAGGGCCACGTCTTCCCCGTCTATGGGCAGGCGTGGTACTCCGATTCGTTCGGATCTCCCAGGGCCGACACCGGCTGGCACCACGGCATCGACATCTTCGCGCCGATCGGGACACCGATACTTGCGGTCGCGAAGGGAACGCTGTTCCAAGTCGGCTGGAACAACCTGGGCGGAAACCGCCTCTGGTTGCGCGATACGGACGGGAACGAGTTCTACTACGCGCACCTCTCGGCTTACTCGCCCCTGGCCGTGAACGGGCTGCAGGTGAAGGCGGGCGCGGTGCTCGGTTTTGTCGGCAACTCCGGCGACGCTATCACCACGCCTCCCCACCTCCACTTCGAGGCTCACCCCGCAGCGCTGCTCTCTTCCGGATACGACAAGAGCGCCGTTGATCCCTATGAATGGCTGGTCGGTCTCGAGCACCTACACGACGTCTCTTTCCCAGAGGGAACCACCTCTTGGGCCAAGCAGATCGCGGCCAACGTGAGCACGCAGCAGCCCGGCGCCGTGCTTCTGCACTCGACCGACATCTCGGCGCTACCGCGTCTCAACAGTCGCTCGCTGGCGACTGTGCTCAGCTCGTCGAGCTCGGGGAAGAAGACCCTGGCACGCGATTAAGAGCTGGTTTCAAATGAAGCACTCCAGCGCCTGGCCGCGCTCGGCGGCGCGCTGCGTTGTCCTCAGTCGCGCCCGTATCTCTGTCGATACGGGCGCTCCCTGCTTTAGGAGCTCGGCTGGAAACAGAGAAGCACCGGCTGAGCACAATCTCGCGGCACGAGGACGTCGTCCTCGGTCGCATCCGTATCTCTGACCGATACGAATACTTCCTGTGTCCTTGCCTCGCACCACGATCTCGCACTCATCCGGCGCCCCTCCGTCCCCAGCCGAGCTCCCTAGCATCGCATCCACCGATCACACCCAGTCAGCAGGTCGTTAAATGAAACCAGCTCTGAGGGCCCATCCTTAACGGGATAGGCCCTCACTGGCGCTTCGGCTAGACGGTCGCGCCGTCACCCGAGGCGGCGGAATCTTCGTCGCTCGGCGTGTATTCGATCTCCTCCGACTCCCCCAGCACGGTTTCGCGCAACCAGGCTCGGGCCTGTGGCCCGGTTGCCGGGTTGAACAGGATCCCGAGCGCTATTCCGGTCACGAGCAGCGCCGTATTCCTGCCGCGATGCGGTGCCTCTTCGTGGCCCTGTATGCGCACGGCCGCGTGTCGCAACTCGTCGACCGCCGTGCGTAGGTTCTCCTGAACCTCGCGATCAGTCACCGCGTACGCCGCGGCTTTCGAGACTTGTCCCTTCGAGATGAGCTCTCCGTACACCTCTTTGGCGGCCTGGAACGCCTGGCGCACGTTGTCTCGGAGCTCCTCGTCCTTGAGCGCGCGCTCGACGTAGGGGCGCACGTTCGTCGCAGCGTCAGAAAGCTTGTCGGTCTTCTTGTTCATCGCTTTTCCCCCGCATCGCTCGCACATGGCTTCTTCATAGTCCTGCGTTTCTTAGCACCGTACAGGATCGGCACTCCGACATCGCTTTTCATAGTCTCGTCTATTCGCCGCCTCTCTCGCGACTCGAATTGGAAGATCTGGCCGAGGCCGCCTCGCGCCCGATTCGGGCGACCGTTCCGGCGCCTGCTTCGCTTGCTGTCTCGAGCGCAGCCTCGAGCACTTCGCTCACGCTGTCGACCGGTATGAGTGTCAGCGCTTGCCTGGTTTCTGTGGGCAGGTCTTCCAGATCGGGCTCGTTCTCGCGCGGCAAGATCACGCGTTTGATCTCGGCTCGCTGTGCCGCTAAAAGCTTCTCGCGTAGTCCGCCGATGGGAAGCACCTGTCCGGTGATCGTGATCTCGCCGGTCATGGCCAGGTCGCCGGCGACCGGCCGCTGCGTCGCCAAAGAGACGATCGAGGTCGCCATCGTGATACCGGCCGAGGGCCCGTCCTTGGGAACCGCGCCGGAGGGGACGTGGAGATGGAGGTCGTGGCCAGCGAACCACCCGTCGCCGATGCCAAGCTCGCTCGCATGGGCGCGCGCATACGAAAGCGCGGCCTGGGCCGACTCTTGCATGACGTCGCCGAGCTGGCCGGTGAGCGTGAGACGCCCCTTACCCTCGTACGCTGTTGACTCGATGAAGAGGATCTCGCCTCCGGCAGGTGTCCAGGCGAGCCCGGTAGCGACGCCCGGCTCGGCCGTGCGCCTGCGTACCTCGCCGGCGAAGCGCCGCGGTCCCAGCCACTCGCGCACCTGCTTCTCGCCGATCGAGATCTTCTTCGCCTTGCCCTCGGCTATCTGGCGGGCGCTCTTGCGGCAGAGGGCCGCGAGCTGGCGCTCGAGATTGCGCACTCCGGCCTCGCGTGTGTATTCGCGGATCACCAGCCTGAGAGCCTCGTCCGAAAGCGAGACCCGCTTGAGATCGAGCCCGTGAGCGGCGATCTGCTTCGGAACCAAGTACCGCTTGGCGATACCCAGCTTCTCCTCCTCGGTGTAGCCGGAGAGCTGGATGGTGTCCATGCGGTCGAGCAGCGGCGGCGGGATCGTCTCGGCCTGATTCGCGGTGCAGATGAAGAGCACGCGTGAGAGATCGAAAGGCAAATCGAGGTAGTGGTCGCGGAAGCTGGAGTGCTGCTCGGGATCGAGCACCTCGAGCATGGCGCTGGCGGGGTCGCCACGGTAGTCCATTCCCATCTTGTCGATCTCGTCGATGAGAAAGACGGGGTTGCGCGTCTCGGCGTCCCTGAGCGCGCGGATGATCGTTCCCGGCATGGCGCCGACGTAGGTGCGGCGGTGGCCTCGGATCTCGGCCTCGTCGCGCACTCCGCCGACCGATATGCGCACCAGCTTGCGTCCGAGCGCCCGCGCGATCGACTGCCCGAGCGACGTCTTGCCGACTCCGGGCGGGCCAACGAAGCAGAGAATCGGGCCCGAGACGTCGCCCTTCAACTTCGAGACGGCCAGGTACTCGATGATCCGCTCCTTGACCTTCTCGAGGTCGTAGTGATCCTCGTCGAGTATCTGCCTGGCGCGTTCGAGGTCGAGGTGGTCTTCGCTCTCGGTCTTCCAGGGCAGCGAGACGATCCACTCCAGGTAGGTGCGGATGACGCCGTACTCGGCGGCGGCGCTCGGTAGGCGCTCGAGCCTGCCCAGCTCACGCTCGGCGGCCCTGCTCGCTTCCTCGGGCAAGTCGGCGGCCTCGACACGCTCGCGCAGCTCCTTCAGCTCTGCTTGCTCGGGGTCGCTCTCGCCGAGCTCCTCCTGGATCGCTTTCAGCTGCTGGCGCAGGATGAACTCGCGCTGGCCCTGATCCAGCTCCGACTGGACTTGCGTCTGGATCTTCGATTCGAGCTCGCCGACCTCGACCTCGCGGGCGAGGATGCGCGAGAGCGTACGCAAGCGCTCGGCCACGTCGGTTTGCTCGAGCAGCTGCTGGCGTTCGGCGACGGTCAGGCGGCGCAGGTTGGAGGCGACGAGGTAGGAGAGCAGGCCCGGGTCGTCGATGTTGGCGACGGCGATCGCCAGCTCGTCGGGGAGATAGGGCTCCATTTGGATGACACGGCCGAACTGCGACTGAACGTTGCGAGTGAGCGCCTCGATCTCGTCGGAAATGTCGACGAGGTCCGGGATCTCCTCGAACAACCCGACCAGATAGGGCTTGTCGCGTACGCGGTCGAGCAAGCGCACACGGCGCACGCCTTGGACAAGCAGGCGCAGCGTTCCGTCGGGCATCTTGAGCATCCTCGAGACGACCGCCTCGGCGCCCACCGAGTAGATGTCGTCCCAGGATGGCTCCCCGACCCCTTCTTCTCGGGCAGCGATGACTGCTATGTGCCCCTCGCCGCTGACGACGTCGTCCACGAGCTTGATCGAGCGCTCCTGCCCGACGGCTAGCGGCATCATCGAGTCGGGAAAGACGACGGTCTCCTTCAGCGGCAGCAGCGGCAGCTCGAAGCGAGCATCCGACACGGGCGCCTCGCCTTCGGCGCCTTCTCGGGCGGTGGTGGGCGCTTCGTCCGCGCCTGTGTGCTCGCTCCCACTCACGCTCATGGCTTCGACCTCAGCTCGATCGGCACCCGTACCGCGCCGGTAGGACGTTTGGCGATAGGCAAGACGATTTGTAGCAGCCCGCGCTCGTAGGTTGCGCTGGCCGCCTCGGCGTCGACCTGCTCGTGAATCTGAATGCGCCTCTGGAAAAGGCCGTATTCGATCTCCATCTGGTGGTAGCGGCGGTTGCACCTCGTTGGTCGGGGGCGCTCACCGGCGATGATCAGCGCGCGATCGTGGAGCACGATCTGCACCTGCTCGGGGTCGATTCCAGGAAGCTCGACGACCACCACGAGCTGTGGCGGATCCTCGCTGCGGTAGCTATCGACGGCCGGCCAGACGCCGTGCTGACGGCCACCGAACTGCCCTCTCCACAGCTCGGTGATGAGTTGGCCGAACTGGTCGGTTGCTTCGCTCTGCGGATCTCTCTGCTTGCGCTCGCTCACGTCCTCGTTCTACTCCCCATAGCCAACTTTACAAGCGTAGCGATCCCGTGCTGCGCCGCCGCCGCACCCGTTCGCGCGAGACGCGCTCTGCGCTAGGTTTCCCGGTTCAATGGGGGGCTGGACGCGACTGATGATTCGCTTTCGCTGGTCGCTGGTCGCTGGTCGCTGGTCGCTGGTCGGCGTTTGGCTGATCGTGCTCTTGATCGGGAACTTCGTCGGCTTCGCGCTGCTGCCGAGCCGTCTCTCGAACGAGTTCACGGTCCCGGGTACCGACTCGGAAACGGGCGCGCACGATCCTCGCGCAGCGCTTCGGCGATCGCGACGTTGGCAACTATTTGGTCGTCGCCAAGGTGGCGAACTCGGCTGATCGAGCCATCCAGAGGCGTCTGACAACGCGTCTCGCGAAAGCGGCGGCAGCCATTCCCAGCGGTCGAGCAGATCCGATTCAGGTTGCCGGTCGGCACAGGCGGGCGCGGCAGGCGCGGCCTTTACACGCTCGTTCTCGAGCCCGAAGAAACCCGTGCTATGGAGCACGACTAAATGGCTTTTCGCCTCTTTCTAAACCCGTGCGCATTTGCGCATACGGATAGAGGATAGAGGATATAAATAGGAGGAAAACGGGCGATCTAGTTGTGGCAACAACTCTGAGAGCTTTTTGAAAAGTGGAAGTTGTGACAACTCTTGAAGTATCTTTCTAGCTGGACCGCTTCGCGGCAAGCACTCGATGCTCTGTTGAACTCTGTATAAGCCGGAGTGGAAAACCCGCTGACGGCATATGAGGCCGTGAGATAGAGCATCGTGAGACAACGTCACAGCACGCACTGGAACGTGATATACAGAGATGCAGTCTACTTACGCTCGTTTACGCGGACTGCTTAAGTATTGTTAGGCTGCAGTATCGGACACGGAGATCACATGAAGTTTCTGAAAGAAGCACTCACGAAAGCCCTCGCAGTTTTCCGATATGAACTACGCCTTCCGTCAGGGCAACGAGAAGGGCAAAGGATGTACGGTTCCGCAACTTCCGAAGCCGCGATCGCCGACATGAGCCGGGGTTTCTGCAACTTTGTTAACCTTGCGCAAGCATATGAGCAGCGCCTCAATGGATCGGGCAATCTTATCGTGGCAAACGAAATTCGTTCAAAGCTACTTGCCCGGTTGGATGGCACACCACCATCCGAAGCATATTTCATTGTGAATGCACTGGCTAAGTGCAAAGATGCTAGTGGTGCCATTTGTGAATTTGGCGTGGCTCAAGGAGAGACGTCGGCTCTAATAGCCAACGAAATACAATCCAGCAATAAGGTCCTTCACTTGTTCGACTCTTTTGAAGGACTCTCCAAGCCTACAGAAAAAGATCAACTGAAGGACGATATATTTTCGCTGGGCAGTATGGAAGCCTATAGCGGGACAATGTCGTGCCCAGAAGAAATGGTCCGCACTCGTCTTAGAGCGATATCATTTCCGCCGCAGAGGTTTGTTATTCACAAGGGATTCATTGACCAAGTGCTTAGGGATGATTCAAACCTACCCAAAGAAGTAAGTTTTGCTTACGTAGATTTCGATTTATATGAGCCAATAAAGCTCACGCTTGAATATCTCCACCGAACAACTTCAACCGGCGCATTAATCATTGTGGATGATTATGACTATTTCTCAACAGGTGCAAAGGTTGCAGTTGATGAATTCCTCAAAGAAAAGAACTCGAGCGTAATGATATATGAGTGCTTGGTGCCGAATACTAGGTACGGCTGTTTTGCCGTTCTCACAAGAAGAGGCTAACAAGGCGCTGCACCTGACTGCTATTCGGCTGCGCTCCATAGCGGCAGGTGAGCTTGGTCGTTAGGCCGCGAGCCACACATGAAGCTACCACTGCTCCCCTACGATCCGGGACCTCTTCCGAAGCGCACCGGCTCACTAACTGGGGCTCTTCCTCGCTTGACGTAGATCGGCGGCAATAGGTGCGTGATGATCCGGCGACGGATGGCGACACTCGCTCGCGAGTACAAATCGGGACCCGTGACTCCTGCGAGCAACTCGTCAGTCGAGCTGGCAGACACACTTGCCGCCAGCTCATTCTCTGCCGCGACGAGGGCCGCTTTGCGCCGCTCCGCGCCTCGTCGGAATTCGGCGGGGTCACTGTGGCGATCGAAGGCGTCATTGAACGCTTCAAGATCGGCTCGGGCGTTCTCGACGGCGTTTTCAAGGCGCTCAGTGTCGCCCGAAGTCTCTTCGATGGATAGCGTCCCGGAGCCGATGATTTCGAGAACGATGCGCTCAAGAAAAGGCTCAATGATGCTATGGGCGATCGACGGGCGGGCTTCACACTCGGGCGCTATGCATCTGTAGAAGCGCACCCGCTTGCCGCGAGTCGTTGTCCAGTCGGCGGCAAGCCTATGGCCGCAGGAATCGCACCACAAAATCCCGGCCAGTAGGGCTCCATCCGACTCGCCTCGGGACAGTCTGGCAGGAACTTTGCGCCGGTTCGCTGCCGTCCATTCCCCCTCGCTCACGATCGCCTCGCGAGCCCCGGCTTTCACGAAAACGCCCGAACTTGCTTCGCCCGTGTAGACCCTGCGCGCGATCATTTCCGCGACCGAGGCGGGATGGCTGAGCGTCTCGCAGCCGTTGTCTCTGAGGTATCGATAGAGAACGGTTCAGCTATCCTCGCTCGCCCGCCGGAGGAAAACTTCGCGCACGAGAGGACCCAGAACGGGATCGACGCTGAGCGTCCCGTCGTCATTTCTCAGGTAGCCGGTCGGGACCTTCGAGCCGCCGTGTCCACCCCTCGCGACAAACTTCCTCTGTGCGACAGACCAGTTCTCCCGGATTCTGTCCAGCTCAAACTCGGCCAAGCTGAGCATCATCCGAAGCACGAGCCGCCCGGTAGGCGTCGAGGTATCAAAGTCACCGGAGGCGTCCAACACAACGCCGCCAGCGGCTTCGATTTCGGCGAGGGTTTGCAGTCCGCCTACCAATGTTCGCGAGAAACGATCGAGCCGGGCGACAATCAAGCCCGACGAAATGCCTTGTCGGATTCGTTCGATTCCCTCGTCGAGAGCTGCGCGCTCCATCTTGCCGCCCGACTGGCCGAGATCGGTCAAGACCTCCCCCACCTGGAGCCCGCGCGCCTGCGCGAGCGCACGGCAGCGCTCCGTCTGAAGCTCGGGCGCGATGAAGGACGCGCCTTCTCTCCCAGCGACACGTGAGACGCGCACGTAGAGATCGAGGGGACCCCGCACCTTCGCAGTCATGGATGACTTTCTTTCGTGGACTCTCCTCTCATCCTGAGCTAGTTACTGGAATAAGTCAGCGTCCTCCTCGCCATGCCGATCCCGTTCATGCGCGCGGTCGGGCTCGGAGCATTCCTGATTCCACTCCTCTCGATTGCGGCCGCCGCCACGTTGCAGCCGGCGCTTCTATCGCTGGCCAGCCGCAGGTCGATGACACGCGCGCCGGTTGCAGAGGCGCTTCGCCGCGGCTTCCCAGTCCGGGTTGAGATGCTCGCCGGAACGGCGGTTGCGGTTGCCGGTGCTATCGCTGTCGCTACCGGCTACCGCTCGCTCTGGCCGCCCGTGCTCGCACTCCCGCTCGGGTTCGTGCTCGCCCTAACGCTCTGGGCCGCTCATGTCCCGAGCCCTTGGACGCCACGGCTGCCCAAGATCCCTCTTCCCCGTCTCAAAGGAACGAGCGACGCGCACGAGGGTTTGTGGGGCAGGCTCGCGGGCACGATCATGCGCCGCCCGGTCGCCTTCTTGCTCGTCGGAGGAGCGCTACTCCTCGGTGCCGCCACGCCGGCGCTCGGTCTTCACCTCACGCCGGGGACGATGTCGGGCATGCCGCGCTACCCGGAGTCGATGCGGGGTTTTGATGTCCTCAGCGAGGCGCTCGGCCCGGGCGCGCTCTCTCAAACGCAGATCGTGATCGACTCGGGCCGCGCCGGCGGCGCGAAACAGGCGCCGGTCGAGGCCGCGATCGGCCGGCTCACTCAGAAGCTCGGCCGTGATCCCGAGGTGGCTCGGGCGACCTTCGTTCCGGCTCCGCCGTACCTCGACGGGACGGGCCGCTATGCACGCGTCATGGTTGCCGGTCGCCACGAATATGGCGATCCGGTTGCGGGGAAGTTCGTGCAGCGCCTCCGTAAGAAGCTTGTTCCCGCGGCCGGCTTTCCGGCGCAAGTCAAGGTTCTGGTCGGCGGCGGGCCGGCGGGTGGTTTCGATTTCCTGAAGCGGCTCTACCAGTACTTTCCGCTGCTCGTCCTGGGAGTGCTCGTTCTTACTTACCTGCTGTTGATGAGGGCCTTCCGCTCGTTCCTGCTGCCGCTCAAGGCGGTGATCTTGAATCTGCTCTCGGTTGGCGCGGCCTATGGGCTGCTCGTGGTCGCCTTCTCCTGGGGAGGAGGTCACGCCCTGCTCGGGAGCATCTACGAGCAGAGTCTGATCGAGGGTTGGATTCCCGTCATCCTGTTCGCGATGCTGTTCGGCCTCTCGATGGACTACGAGGTCTTTCTCGTTACTCGTATGCGCGAGGCCTGGGACAGCGGCGCCGACAACGAGCAGGCCGTGCGCGAAGGCCTCGAGAAGACCGGCCGGATCGTGACCGCAGCCGCCGTGATTATGGTTGCGGCCTTCTCGGGCTTCGTGGCCGGACGCATGGCCACCATGCAGGAATTCGGCTTCGGCTTGGCCGCGGCGATCCTCTTCGATGCGACCCTGATCCGCGCCGTTCTCGTCCCCTCGCTGATGGCGCTGTTTGGCCGTTACAACTGGTGGCTACCGGCGCCGCTGGCGCGGCTCGTGCGGGTAGAGCCGTCGCCGCTTGTTCCGCTCGAGACGCCGGTTGCGGCCGAGTAACCCGAGCGAAGCGACTCGCGAAGACGCTTGAGCGCGTAGCATCTGGGCCGATGGCAGACGGACGAAAGAGCTCGTTTCAAATGAAGCACTCAGCCGCCTGGCCGCGCTCGGCGGCGCGCTGCGTTGTCTTGGGGCCTATCCCGCCAGGCCTACACGCCCGAAGCGGCCGTCCCGCGGCGCCAGTGCCCGGCCAGACCGCTCGTCGCACTACCAGTGCGCCTTTACGGTCCGTCCGACCCCTGACATCCACGGCTCAACCCCTTCGACCGCGCATTCCTAACGGGATAGGCCCTGGTCGCACCCGTAGCCTCCAGCTACGAACGCGACACTGCGTCCTAGCATCGCATCCACCGATCACACCCAGTCGGCAGGTCGTCAATTGAAACGAGCCCTAAAAGGCGTGATCCTGGCGGGGGGCTCCGGAACCCGGCTGCACCCGCTCACCCGCATCACCAACAAACACCTGCTTCCAATCTACGACCGGCCGATGGTCTCCTACGCGATCGAGGCGCTTGTGCAGGCGGGCGTGACCGACCTGATGCTCGTCACCGGCGGCACCCACGCGGGCGAGTTCCTGCGCCTGCTCGGTAACGGGCGCGAGTTCGGGATCTCGCGGCTCGAGTACGGCTACCAGGAGCGCCCGGGCGGTATCGCCGAGGCGCTTGGGCTGGCCGAGCACTTCGTGGGCGGCGACCGCGTTCTGGTGATGCTCGCCGACAACGTGCTCGAGTACTCATTCGCCGCCTCGGTCGAGCGCTTCTGCGCGCAGGAGAGGGGCGCCCGCGTTCTACTGGCGCGCGAGAGCGACCCCGAGCACCTGCGCCATCTCGGCGTTCCCGAGCTCGACGGCGACAAGCACATCGTCCGCATCGTCGAGAAGCCCCAGGACCCACCCAGCGACCTCGTCGTTACCGGCCTCTATTTCTACGACGCGGATGTTTTCGAGATCATCCCCAAGCTCGAGCCGTCTGGGCGCGGCGAGCTCGAGATCACCGACGTGAACAACTGGTACGTCGACCAGGGCGTAATGGAGTACGACCTGATCGAGGGCTTCTGGGGCGACGCCGGCGAGTCGATCGACGCCTACTACACGGTCAACGACTTCGTGCGCAAGAACGGGGCCAATAAGCAGTGACCGATAGAGCTCGTCTCGGAATGAAGACCCGCCGGCTGGGTGGGATCGGTGGATGCGATGCTAGGACGCAGCGCCTCGGTCGTAGCCTAAGCTACGGGCGAGGCCGAGGACAACGCAGCGCGCCTCCGAGCGCGGCCAGACGGTGGAGTGCTTCGTTTTGAGACGAGTTCCTGACACGGCGAGTCAATTGCTGAAAGGGATGCAGCTCGTTCCGCTACGGCGCTTCGCCGACGAACGCGGTTGGTTCTGCGAGATTCGACGCGACAGCCTCGTGCCTCGGCCGACCAGCCAGACGAATGTCTCCTTCTCGCGCAAGGGCGTCATCCGCGGGCTTCACTATCACGAGCGCGGGCAGGACGATCTCTTCGTCTGCGTGCAAGGGACGGCGCGCGTCGTCCTGCTCGATCGCGAATCGGGCGAAACCTTCTCGCTCGACATCGGCGACGAGAATTCGGTCGCCGTCTGGGTGCCTGGATACCACGCGCACGGTTTCGAAGCCCTGACTGACGTTCTTTTTTGTTACCACGTCACCGAGGAATACGACGCGGAGAATCCCGACGAGCAGGGGATCTCGTGGGCCGACCCGCGCGTCAAACACCTGTGGAGCACGCAAGCACCGATCCTGTCGCCGCGCGACCTCGCCGAGTCCTGATCACCGGCTCGGCCGGGCAGCTCGGTCACGCGCTGGCCGAGGCGTTCGCCTCGGACGAGCTCACGGGCGTCGATCTGGCCGAGTGGAACGTCGCCGAGCCGGCACCGTCCTGGCTCGAGGCGCCCGACCTCGTCCTGCACGCGGCCGCCTGGACTGATGTCGACGGCGCGGAGGCCGATCCCGACGGCGCCGAGCGAGCGAACGTGCAGGGCACGCACAACGTCGCGCTGTTGGGCACCCCGCTCGTCTACTACTCCTCCGACTACGTCTTCAGCGGCACCAAGCGCACGCCCTACCTGGAGTCCGACACGACCGGCCCGCTCTCGGTCTATGGACGGACGAAGCTCGGCGGGGAGGAGGCTGCCGGCGAAAAGGCCTGGATCGTGCGCAGCTCCTGGCTCTTCGGCGCTACCGGGCACAACTTCCTGCGCACGATGCTCAGGCTCGGCGCCGAGCGCGACGAGGTCGCCGTGGTGGACGACCAGCGCGGCTGCCCGACCTACGTCGGTCACCTGGCCGAGGCCACGCGCCAGATCGTCGAGCTGCCCTTCGGCGTCTACCACGGCGCGGCCGACGGGGACTGCAGCTGGAAGGAGTTCACCGAGGCGATCTTCGCGGAGGCGGGTCTCAGCTGCCGGGTACGGGCGATAACGACCGCCGAGCTCGCCCGGCCGGCTCCTCGCCCGGCCCACTCCGTCCTCCGCAGCGAGAAGCCCGAGACGCCCCGGCTGCCGCACTGGCGCGAGGGCCTGCGGGCTTGCTTGGAAGAGATCGAGCGGCTCGGGCAGTGAGCGCACGCAGGTCCGCCATCCTGATGCAAGGCGTGAGCCTGCGCCGGGGCGGAACGTGGCTGCTCTCGGGGATCGACTGGCGCGCCGGGCCCGGCGAGCAGTGGGCGCTGCTGGGCCCGAACGGCGCCGGCAAGAGCACCTTGCTCACACTCGCGGCCGCCATCACGCACCCAACCTCGGGCAGCGTCGAGCTGCTCGGCGAGCGGATGGGCCGGACCGACATGCGGCGCCTGAGGGAGCGGATCGGCGTCGTTGAGGCCCGGCTCGATCGTAAGCTCGACGAGAGCTACGACGTGTCGACGATCGTCCTCACCGGCGCGACCGGCACGCGCATCCCGCTCTGGGAACGCTACGACGACGTAACTAGAGATCGGGCCAGGGAGCTGATCGAGCTCTTCGGTTGCGCCGATCTCGCCGATCGCCCGCTCGGGATCTGCTCGCAAGGCGAGCGCCAGCGCATCCTCCTCGCCCGGGCGCTGATGAGCTCGCCGCGCCTGCTCCTTCTCGATGAGCCGGCATCTGCGCTCGACCTGCCCGCGCGCGAGGCGCTCATCGCCGCTCTCGAAGCGCTAGCTGGCAGCGATCTCGAGCTTACGACCGTTCTCGCCACGCACCACCTCGAGGAGCTGCCGCGCACGACCACCCATGCGCTGCTTCTGCACGGCGGCGAGCTCGTCGCCTCCGGTCCCGTCGACGAGACTCTGACGGGAGAAGTGCTCTCGCGCTGTTTCGGCATGCCGATCGAGGCGAGCCGCCGCGACGGCCGCTGGTGGGCGCACGCGCCCGCGGGCTGGAACCGAGTCTGACCGCGGCGCGACCGCGTTCAGCTCACTCTGGCCAGGACACCGAGCACCTCTTCGCCGTAGCGTTCGAGCTTGCGCTCGCCGACTCCCGGTACCTGCGCCAGCTCTGCCAGCGATCCGGGACGGCGGGAGGCGATCGCCTCGAGGGCGCGGTTCGTGAAGACGACGAAGGCGGGCACGCCGTCGCTCTGGGCACGGCTTCGGCGCCAGGCACGAAGCGGCTCGAAACCGGGCGAACGGGCGAACACCTCCACGCCGGTGCGCCACTTTGGCTCGGCCTCGGCGAGACCGAGCTCGGCTAAAAAGCGGCTCGGTGGGGCCTTCTCGGTCCAGCTCAGGAAAAGGTGGCGCTTGGCTCTGGTCAGCCCGACGTAGAGCAGGCGCCTCTCCTCGGCCAGCTCATCAGCCCGATCGAGCGACAGCTTGCAGGGAAGCTCCTTCTCCTCCAGTCGCGGCAGGAAGACGGCTATGAACTCGAGTCCCTTGGCGCGGTGATAGGTGAGAAGGTGAACGCCTCTTCCGAAGGCGCGCGGATCGAAGCGGCGGCGGATCTCGGCCACGAAGGCGCCGCCGTCCAGCTCGCCGTTCTCGAGCTCCTCGGCCAGGCGAACGAGGCGGCTCATGTCCGCCAGCCTGGTCATCTCTCTATCGCCGAGGCGCTTCGGCGGCTTTTCGACCCAACCCTGGGCGTGAGCGATGCGGCGAACCCCGCGTGCGAGCTCGTGTGCGGGGAGCGAGCCCGCGCGCTGGAGCAGGTAGCGCGCCGCCTCGCGCTCGAGCAGCGAGGAGCCCTGGAAGGGAATCCGCGCTTCGGCCAGCGCCTCCTCGAAATCGGCGGCGCGTGCGTTCGAGCGGACGAGGATCGCCATTTGCTCGAAGTCCACGCTCTCCCCGCGCAGCTGCTCGATCCGCTCGACCAGGAAGCGCTTTTCCTCGTCGGGACCGTCCAGCACGCAGCATTCGGGCTCGGCGCCGTCAGCGTGGGTGGGCCGCAGCGACTTGGTTGCGCCGCCGAGCCGGGGTACGAGCCGGTTTGCCAGCTCGAGCACCTGCGGAGTCGAGCGGTAGTTCGACTCCAGAGTCACGACGACGGCGTGAGGGAAGCGCTCGGGTAGAGCCAGCAGGTAGTCGGGAGTGGCGCCGGTGAAGCCGTAGATCGCCTGGTAGTCGTCGCCGACCGCGCAGAGCTCGTCGCGGTCTCCGAGCCAGAGGTCGAGCAGCGACTGTTGGAGCAGGTTCACGTCCTGGTACTCGTCGACGGTGAAGGTGCGGAAGCGCTCGCGCAGGAGCATCGCCGCCTGCTCGTCCTCCTCGTAGAGGCGGATCGCCAACTCCAGCAGGTCCTCGAAATCGATCCGGCCGGCGTCTTGCTTGTCGCGTTCGTAGGCCTCGTAGACCTGCAGCATCAGATCGGCCGGGAGCGGCGGCTCGTGCCCGTCGAGGCTGGAGAGATAGCGATCCGGCGGCACGCGCCGGTTCTTGGCCCGCTCGATCTCGGAGGCGAGGTCGGAGGCCGTCCGGTAGCAGTAGGGCCGGGGCAGGCTGTTGGCGATCCGGCGCAGGAGCAGACCCTTGCTGGGAAGGATCTCGCCGACTCGGCCCGGGGCGAGCCAGCGCAGCTGCCCGAGCGCTGCGGAGTGAAAGGTTCGCGCGCTCACGCTCTCGACCCCGAGCGCCTTCAGACGCGAGCGCATCTCGGTCGCCGCCTTCTCGGTGAAGGTCACCGCCAGGATCTGATCGGCGGGAAAGGCCCTGCTTGCCACCTGCCAGGCGACTCGGCGCGTGATCGTGGTCGTCTTGCCCGAGCCGGCACCGGCGAGGATGCAAACCGGTCCGCTGGTCTTCATTGCGGCCCGTCGCTGCTCGGGATTGAGACCGGCGAGTATCTTCTGCGCCTTCACGGTGCCAAACTAACCGGCAATCTGTAACGGATCAGGTTACGGGCTGTTCCGAGACTGTGTCGGTCTCTTCCGGTGCGGGTGCAGTCTCGCCCGCTCTCTTGGCTTGTAGCCGCTGTGCACTGCGCGTGGTCTTCGCCAGTCGCTTGGTAACGCCGTCCGCGTCGCCCGCGTCGACGAGCTTGCTGAGCGCCGCCAGCTCGCTGTCGAGCCACTTGGGATCGATCGCGGGGCAGGTCAACTCGCGGATCTTCGGGTGCTTGGTAGGAGAGACCGTCTCGTGCTCGCCCCAGAGCTCCTCGTACAGCTTTTCTCCCGGCCGGATGCCCGAGTAGACGATCTCGATGTCGCGCCCGGGCTCCTTGCCCGAGAGACGGATCATGTTCTGAGCCAGCTCGAGGATCTTCACCGGCTTGCCCATGTCGAGCACGAACACCTGGCCGCTCGCGCCCATGCCGCCGGCCTGCACGACCAGCGAGACGGCCTCGGGAATGGTCATGAAATAGCGCGTCATCTCGGGGTCGGTGACCGTGACCGGGCCGCCCTTCTCGATCTGACGCTTGAAGATCGGGATCACGCTGCCCGAGGAACCGAGCACGTTGCCGAAGCGCACCGCGATGAACTTCGTTCCGTTCTTCTTTCGCGACCCGAGCGCCTCCACGATCCACTCGCAAAGGGTCTTCGATTGCCCCATTACCGTCTGCGGCTCGACCGCCTTGTCGGTGGAGATGAGCACAAAGCGCTCGACGCCGGTGTCACAAGCAACCTGGGCCAGCGAGCGAGTGGCAAGCGCGTTGTTACGCACCGACTCGAGCGGATTCGACTCCATCAGCGGAACGTGCTTGAAGGCGGCCGCATGGAACACCACCTGCGGACGGTACTGCTCGAACAGTGGCTGCATCTTCTCGCGCTCTCCGGCGTCGGCGAGTATCGCCACACAGTCTTCGAAGCCGCGCTCCTGCCTCAGCTCGCGATCGATCTCGAAGAGGGGGTTCTCGCCTCGCTCCACCAGTAGTAGCTTCTTCGGCCCGATGCGCGAGATCTGGCGGCAGAGCTCGGAGCCGATCGAGCCACCGGCGCCTGTGACGACCACGGTCTGCCCGGCGAGGTAGCCGGCGACCTGCTCGAAATCCACCTCCACCTGCTCGCGCCCGAGCACGTCCTCGACCTGGACGGGCCGGATCTGCGTGGTCAGCTCGCCGGAGAAGAGCTCGTAGAGTCCCGGTAGCGTCGTGACGGGCACTTTCGCCTCGCGGCACATCTCTACGATCCGCTGCCTCGCCTGCCCCGAGGCCGACGGCATGGCGATCAGCACCTCGTCGGGGCGGTTCTCGCGCAGCAGCAGCGGCAGCTCCGCGATCGTGCCCAGCACCTTGACGCCGTGCAGGCGCAAGTGCTGCTTGCGCGGGTCGTCATCGACCAGGCCGATTGGCGTGTAGCCGAGGTGGCGGTACTTGTGCAGCTCCCTCAGGGTCACACTGGCCGCGTCGCCGGCGCCGGCGATGATGATCTTCTTGCCGCGCGCCAGTCGCTCGCCCGCCTTGGGGCGCTCGAGCAGCGTTCTGGTGAGAGTGCGCGAGCCGGTTACGAGTGCGAGTAGTAGCAGCCAGTCGATGACCACGACCGACCTCGGTAGGGAAAAGCCACGGGGCGGGATGCGCGCGAAGTAGACGATCAGGTCGGCGACGACGCAGGCGACCGTGACTCCTACGACTGCCGTCGAGATGTCGCGCGTCGAGACGTAGCGCCACCAGCGCGTGTAGAAGCCGAAGAGTACGAAGACCGCCAGCTTGAAGACGACGACGAGCGCGAAGACCCGCAGCTCGAGGAAGCGGTTGTAGGGGACATTGACCGGCCATCCGAGGCGTAGCAGGAAGGCCACGAACCAGGCGAAGGCAACGAAGACACCGTCGGCGGCGGGCTGCCAGAGGCGGTGCCGGCTGAGCAGGTTCACGGGACCGGCGTGGCGACCGCGCCCTGCAACGTCGCCACCACGCGCTCCTGCTGCTCAGGGGCGATTCCTGCCCAGAGCGGCACGCAGAGGTTCTCGCGGGCGGCCCGCTCCGTCTCGGGCAGGTCGCCCTGCTTGTAGCCGAGGTGCGCCATCGACGGCTGTAGGTGCAGCGGCACGACGTAGTGGCAGGCGTGCCCGATGCCGGCGGCGGCCAGTGCGTCGCGGAACTTGTCGCGCTCGGGGCTGCGGACGCAGAAGAGGTGGTAGACATGGCCGGGCTCGTCCTTCGGTAGC
>Ga0209913_1000129_pt1 | contig 80463 bp, 75 predicted proteins | sample PersoiDNA2013203_FD_185805 | JGI IMG/M metagenome (GOLD analysis project Ga0209913, IMG submission 185805) | Permafrost soil microbial communities from the Arctic, to analyse light accelerated degradation of dissolved organic matter (DOM) -... | ecosystem: Environmental > Terrestrial > Soil >...
GGTGTCATGGTCCACTCGGTGAAAGACGAAGCCGATTTGCGTATCGCTTTGGACGAACTGCGCGGCAAACATACTGTCCTAATCGATACAGCAGGCATGGGCCAGCGCGATCAGATGGTTGCAGAACAAGCAGCCATGCTGTCCGGCGCGGGCACCGAGATCAAGCGCCTGCTTTGCCTCAATGCAACAGCAACCGGCGGCACGCTCAATGAAGTTGTGAGCGCTTACTCCGGCGACGGCCTGGCAGGCTGCATCATCACCAAGCTTGATGAAGCGGCGACCATTGGCAACGTACTCGATGTTGTCATCCGTCAAAAATTGAATCTGTATTACGTTGCCAACGGCCAGCGCGTTCCAGAAGACTTGCATGTCGCCAACAAGTTGTATCTGGCTGACCGAGCCTTTAAACTGAAGCGTGAAACAGCGCCGTTCGAGTTTCAGGATGCCGAGTTGCCGGTTGTTGTCGGACCGACAGCAACAGCCATGAATGACAAAAGCCTGCGGGAGGTGATCCTTGGCTAGCTATGATGTTGATCAAGCTGAAGGACTGCGCCGGATGCTGGAGCGGCCGACGCCACGCGTGTTCAGTTTCTTCTCGGTGCTTCCCGACGACGAAAAAGGCGCGATGCTGATCAATCTGGCGGCTTCTCTTGCTGCGAATGACTGCAACGCCTTGCTGGTCGATGCATGTATGACGCCATCGAGCATCTTGTCCCGTTTTGGCGGAATGACGGTCGCCAGCCTGCTGGATGTCGCACGTCAGGAACGTCATCTCGACGAGGCAGTGCGAATGGTGCCGGAGGGTTTTGCATTGGCGCGTCTGTCGCGTAAGAATGTTTCTGCGGCCACGCATCCGCAAGCCTCGCGCCTGGCTGAAATTTTCGATGCGCTGACTGCCGAGTCGGACATTACACTCGTCAATGGCGAGTTGAATGACGATGACGTATTGCCGGTACCGGCAATGGAGATGGGCGAGATCGTCGTGCACATGTCGACTGGCCCCAATTCCATCAAGGCTGCTTATGTCCTGATCAAGAGTCTGAGCGATCGTCTTGGTCGCCGTCCGTTCAACCTGTTGGTGACAGGTGGTTCCGACGCGGAAGCGCAGATGGTGTTTGCAAACATGGCGCAGGCGGCTAACCGTTATCTGGCAGCACAATTGAATTTCCTGGGTTCGATTCCGGCCGACGAGCACATTCGTCGTGCTTCGGGGCAGGGGCGTACCGTGTTGGAGGCATTTCCTCTGACCGGAGCAACAGTAGCGTTCAAGCGTTTGGCGAATCAGTTCTCGCTTTCCAATCTCACCAAGGGCACGTACGGTATGGCAACCGATGGTGCAAGTCTCGGAGTATGACGTGTTATGTATAACGTCAATGGCAAGACGGACAAGAATCATTTGCTGCAGCTGCATGCGCCGCTCGTAAAGAAGCTGGCGCATCAGATGAAGGCAAAACTTCCTCCTAGCGTGGAAGTTGACGACTTGATTCAAGCAGGCATGATAGGCCTGCTTGACGCTGTCAATCGCTATGAAGAAACGCATGGCGCGCAGTTTGAAACCTATGCCGTGCAGCGTATCCGTGGTGCGATGCTGGACGAGTTGCGCAGCAGCGACTGGCTGCCGCGCAGCATTCGCCAGAGCACACGTAAGATCGAAGACGCAATTCATGTTCTGATGCAGCAGCTGGGACGACCGCCGCAAGAAACGGAAGTCGCCAAACAGCTCAAGATGAGTCTGAACGAATATCAGGAGATGCTCACCGAATGCGGCGGCCATCAACTGATCTATTACGAAGACTTTCATGACGCCGAGGGTGGTCATGAACATTTCCTCGATCGTTATCAGACCAGTCAAAATGACGATCCTCTGCAAAATCTGATCAACGGCGGTTTCCGCGAAGCCGTGATCGATTCGATCAAAGCGCTCCCCGAGCGTGAAAAGATCCTGATGGGCCTGTACTACGAGCAGGAAATGAACCTGAAAGAAATCGGCGCCGTCATGGGCGTGTCTGAGTCGCGCGTATGCCAGTTGCATAGCCAGGCGATTGCCCGCATGCGCTCGACCTTGAGGGAGCAAGCGTGGACTGGAGTAGCGTAGGCGGTTTGGCGTTGGCCCTGGGAGGCATCTTCCTCGGGCAAGTTTTAGAAGGCGGTCATCTCAGTTCCATATTGCAGCCGACGGCATTTTTGATTGTTTTTGCCGGTACTGTCGGTGCCGTCCTCCTGCAAACCAAACTCGACAATTTCGTGCGTGGCGTGAAATTGCTCGGGTCGGTATTTTCTCCCCCTGTTCACGACTTCCGAAAACTGATCGACAATATCTCGCTCTGGAGCACCATCTCGCGTCGCGAGGGTTTGCTGCATCTGGAAGAGCATATGAATGACACGGACGATCCTTTCATCAGGAAAGGGCTTCGTCTACTGATCGATGGCATCACACCGGCCAAGCTGCTGGAAATTCTCGAAATCGATATTTCCACATACGAAACCCGGCAGCGCCACGCGTTGAAGATCTGGGAAGCCGCCGGCGGGTATTCGCCGACCATCGGTATTCTTGGTGCTGTACTGGGGCTGATCCATGTCATGGAGAACCTGGCTGATCCAGCACGTCTGGGCGGCGGGATTGCAGTGGCGTTCGTTGCCACGATTTACGGCGTAGGCCTCGCCAATTTGTTCTTTTTGCCTGTTGGCAATAAACTGAAAGAACTGTTGGCGGCGGAAGTTCTCAAACGAGAGATGGTGGCCGACAGCTTGTTCGGCATCGCCAGCGGCGACAATCCGCGCGTTATTCAGGAGCGGGCCGAGTCCTACTTTGAGAACGCATAAATGCATCAACGCAGCAGCATATAAACGCGTAAAAAACGGCGGTGTCCATGGCACGCAAAAAACACGAAGAAGAGCACGAAAATCACGAGCGCTGGCTGGTTTCCTACGCCGACTTCATTACCTTGCTGTTCGCTTTCTTTGTGGTCATGTATGCGATCTCACAAGTCAACGAAGGTAAATACAAAGTCCTCGCCGATTCGCTGATCAATGCCTTCGGCAAAGAGCCGATATCAACGGCGCCGGTGATCGTGCAAGCCGGCGGGCAAGGGGCGCAACAAGCTGCCACGCCGAAAATCCCTCCCCTCCAAAAGCCGCGCAACAATGAAGCCTTGCGGCGTGAAAAAGAGCGCATGACCGACATGGCGCGCGACATCATGCAAGTGCTTGCACCGCTCGTGCAAGAAGGGAAGGTCCGGGTTACGCAGACCAGCGTCGGCGTCAATGTCGAAATCAATGCGAATGTCTTGTTTGCTCCCGGCGACGCCAAAGTCAGCAAGGAGTCCGAAGAGACGCTGATTGCCATCGCAAGAGTGCTGAAGAACGATGATCATGCCATCCAGATCGAGGGTCATACCGACAACACTCAGATCAGTACCTCGATATTCCCCTCCAATTGGGAGCTGTCGGCGGTGCGGGCGAGCACCGTTGCTCGCCTGTTCAGCAATCAGGGTATTGCCGAGCTGCGTCTGACCGCTGTTGGGCATGGATCGAATCAGCCGGTAGCGTCGAATGACACGCCGGAAGGGCGCTTGCGCAACCGTCGTGTGGATGTGATGATTCTGTCGCGCCTGGCGGAGCAGGTGACGGAGGTGCCGATTGCAGATGGTGTGCCCAGGATCAACCCTTAGTCGATGTTGGGATCAGGCTGAGGGGAGTTTGACGAACGTTTGATGAGTATCAAGCGGATGTAAGGCAGGCAATAAAAAAGACCGCATCAGCGGTCTTTTTTTATTTAATTGCTCGGGTTTGCGCTAGCTGCTCAACCTACACCGAGCGGGCGGCCGGCTGTGCGGACGCTGGCCGAGCCGTCTGGGCCGTAGAACGATCCGCCACCGCTTCTGCCTTGTAGAATTTTCAGTGCGTTTTGATTGATGGCCATTTGCTTGCCGGCCAGCAAACCGTTTACACGATTGATTTCCCTGGCCGATTGCGCGAGTTCGAACAATTCATCCCAAAGCTTCTTATCGGCATCTGCACCGTGCTGATCCAGCCAGTTCTGCATGCCATTTTCGCTCGCAGGAAATCCCAGAGCTGCCAGCAGTTTGTGGCGGTGATCCGCAAGTGTTGCCATTTCAGCGACGATTTGTGCTTTTTCGCTGATAACGTTCGGAATTTCATCCGCATCGCCATTGCCGCTCAGGAGCATCTGTTCCTGTTGCAGAACTGCAACCAGGCGCGACGTCACCTGCTTCTCTTGAGCAAGGTGTTGTGATGGCAATTGCGAAGTCATGCTAGTCATTGAATTAAGCTTTGCTGCGTGTGCTGATGAGATTTTTCACGGTATCCAACAAGCCGCTGGCAACTTTTTCCGGATCAACCTGGAAGGTGCCATTGGCAATTGCTGCTTTGATCTCTGCAACTTTCTTGGCGTCGAAACTGCCGCTTGCCGGGCCGGCTGCCTTCGCACCCAGTGACTGGTACTGAGCGGACAGCTGTACATTGGCAGAATCTGCGCCTACTGTATCAGTCTTGGCGCCGGTGGTGGCGGAGGTACGCGCCTGAGGCTGCGCGATCTCCGGTAGGCCCGGGCCAGTTTTGAGTGCGTCATTAACGTTCACGGCATCATCCTTGAGTGGTTAGGGCTCTGTGGCCCGCCTGTTGCATAGATTATCGGACATTTTTCCGCAAACTTTAATACTTTTTCTCCGGCTGGATCTTGTTGCTGTTCAGTAATTTATTTCGACGATGCCGCCGGCTCTGGCAACGCCGCTGACCACTTGTCCCGTGGGCGTCCGGGCTTGTGCAATCTGGCCTTCGCTGGCGTTATTCAGCGCGCGTCCTTCAGTTGCAATCTGGAATCCCGGGCCGGTGGAAACGATACGAACCGACTGCCCTTGTTGTACGACACGATTTGCGCGTAAAGTTTCCTGGCGAAGTGGTGCGCCTGCTGCCAGCGAGATGCTCGCAGTGCGTCCAATGGCTTGCGACGGATCGGTAATGATGCCGGTTGGCAAATTCGACAGGTCGCCTTTGACTTTGCTGATGTCGTTCGGGCCGATGGTTTGTCCTTGCGCCAACGGCGTGGCAGCGACAATATATTCTGCAACGACCTGCACCGTGGCGCGCACGTAAATTGTCCAGGGAGAGGGCGCGGTGCATTTGATGCCGATCGTGGTCTTGCCCCACAGGCGTCCCCCATTGGGCAGGAAGGCTTGGGGCGATGGGCAGGCCGCCAGTGTCAGGCGACTGTCGACAGGCTCAACCGTTGCATTCACTGTACCGGACAGACCGGTTGTCTGGATTTTGATGAACTGTTCGGCGACTTGCTGCAGGGCTGCCAGATTCTGCCGTGGAGGTGAGCCTGGCGCTTCGGAAGTTGCCGTTTGTGCAAGCGCGGAAAACCCGATGACAGACAGAAGCAGCACCAGCGCTTTGAGGAATAATTTCATAACAACAACTTTAACACCTTAGTGGCCGAAGGAGTGGCCATCGTGTCAGCAATACTAATGGCGGCAGCCTTCATCAAAAGGCTGAACAAGGCATAGTTTTATCTCTTTATCGGGCAATCGAGTTTTGGGTGGGGTCGTATGATCCAATGGTATCTAAATCCCATTATCGGCGTAATGCGTACTTTTTGAAGGGCGCATTCAGGAGAAATCGATGGTCGCAAAACTGGATGATTATCTGAGGTTCAACGAGACGGCGCTGAATTTGCGCGCCCAGCGTCAGCAATTGCTGGCATCCAACATTGCCAATGCCGACACGCCTAATTATAAGGCGCGTGACATCGACTTCGCCAAGACCTTGCAAGGTGCCATGGACGGTAAAACGACCAAGGTTCCACCTGTCGAGCTGGCGCGTACTTCGGCGGGCCATATTGCAGGCAAGCCGACGGGCGACAGCGGTATCGGCGGTTCTCCGCTGCTTTACCGCACCGTTACGCAGGGCAGTGTAGACGGCAACACCGTCGACATGGACGTCGAGCGCAACCAATTTACTGACAACGCTGTGCGCTACGAAGCAGGCGTCACGGCAGTCAACGGGCAGATCAAGACGCTGCTCGCCGCCATCCAACCGGGCTGATCATCATGTCTCTTTCTAATATTTTCAATGTTGCCGGTTCGGCCATGAGCGCGCAATCGCAGCGTCTCAACACGGTCGCCAGCAACATCGCCAACGCCGACAGCGCAACCAGCCCGAACGGCCAGCCATACAAGGCCAAGCAGGTCGTTTTCAAGGCGGTTCCTTATGGCAATATTTCTGACAGCGGCGTCAAAGTCGACCAGATCGTCGAAGATCAGGCGCCGCCGAAGCTTACATACGACCCCAAGCATCCGCTGGCCGATGCCAACGGCTATGTCGCCATGCCAAATGTTAATCCGGTTGAGGAGATGGTCAACATGATCTCCGCTTCGCGCTCGTATCAGACCAACGTCGAGACGATGAACACCGCCAAGAATATGTTGATGAAAACCCTCACCATCGGTACTTAAGGAAGATCCACATCATGACTACTGTTTCCTCTGACCTGCTGGCAGCCGTAAATGGCTCGTCGTCTTCGACCAGCACTACTTCCAGCCTGAACGACAACAGCCCTGACGCGATCCAGCAACGTTTTCTGAAACTGCTGACCGTGCAGCTGCAAAATCAGGATCCGACTAGCCCGATGGACAATTCCCAGTTGACCACCCAACTCGCCCAGTTGTCGACTGTGTCTGGTATCAGCCAGCTGAACACGACTCTGACGGCCTTGATGAGCAATCTGGGTACGTCCCAGTCGCTGCAAGCAGCCAATATGATTGGTCACAGTGTCCTTGCGCCGGGCAATAATGTCACGCTGACATCGGACACGACGACTGCGACCGACGGTACCTCGACCACAACACAAAAAGCGATCTTCGGCGTGCAGCTTGCAGGCAATGCCGACAGTGTCAAAGTCACCATCCGCGATTCGGCCGGCAATGTCGTCCATTCGCTGGATCTGGGGGCTCAGACCGCCGGTACCTTGCCGATTATCTGGAATGGCGCGACCGATGCGGGCGGCCAGGCAAAAGACGGTACCTATACCTTTGATGTGACGGCTACGAGCGCTGGCACTGCTGTCGGCGCGACAGCGCTGGCATTCGGTACCGTCGCCAGCGTCAGCACAGGCACCGATGGTGTCAAGCTCAACGTATCGAACATCGGCACCATCAAGAGTACCGACGTAGTCCAAATTCTTTAATCCACTGTCCGCTTTCAGCACAAGGAGAATCAAATGAGTTTTCAACAAGGTCTGAGCGGCTTGAATGGCGCATCCAAAAGTTTGGACGTGATCGGTAACAACGTTGCCAATGCCAGTACAGTGGGTTTCAAGTCGGCGCAAGCTCAGTTCGCCGATATGTACGCGAATTCGATGAACCGTTCCGGCAATTCGCCGGTCGGTATCGGCGTCACGGTCGCCAACGTGCAACAAGCGTTCACCCAAGGTAACGTCACCACAACCAATAACCCGCTTGATATCGCCATCAACGGCGATGGCTTTTTCCGTATGCAAGGCAGCCTGACCGATGCGTCGCCGATGTATGGCCGCAATGGTCAGTTCCAGTTGGACAAGAACGGCTATATCATCAACCCGAGCGAAAAGGGTGCTTACCTGACCGGCTGGTTGGGTACGGTGACTGGTGGCGATCCTGTTCCGCTGCAAATCGATACATCGAATATTCCTGCGACTCAGACAAAAAATGTCGCTAGCAAGCTGAATTTGGATTCCCGTCTGACAGGTATCGCTCCTGCAACGACTCCTTTCGTTTTCAGTGACACCTCGACATATAGCAGCACCACCGGTGTGACGGTCTATGACAGCCTTGGTAACAGCTACAACGTCCAGACTTATTACGTCAAGAACGCAACGACATCTACTGCAGCCGCGACCAACTGGGACGTCTACACCACCGTTGATGGAGCGGCGTATCCACCGTTTGTGGCTCCAGCTACACAGGCGAAAGTCGGTACGCTGACTTTTGACAATAACGGTATCCTCACCAGTGCGCAACCAGCGGCTACGCTGAACCTGACACCGAAAGCGGGCGCCTCTTTTGCTGCCGCCGGCATCACGCTGAACTACGCTGGCACGACACAGACCGGTGCTGCTTTTGCGACTGTCGCGCAAAGCCAGGACGGCAAAGGCCCTGGCGTGCTGTCGAGTTTCTCGATCGGTAAAGACGGCTTGATTCAAGGTAGCTATTCCAACGGCGACACCAAGACCCTGGGTCAGGTGTTGTTGGTGAATTTCGCCAATCCGAATGGTCTGCAACCGCTGGGCAGCAATCTGTACACGGCAACATCCGATGCTGGTGCACCGTTGATCGGCACACCGACTACAGGCCAGTTTGGCGTGTTGCAAGCGCGTGCGGTGGAAGACTCCAACGTCGATCTGACCACGGAATTGGTCAACATGATCGTGGCGCAACGCGTTTATCAGGCCAATTCGCAAACCATCAAGGTGCAGGATACTGTTCTGCAAACCTTAGTCAGCTTGCGTTAATAGCAGTACCCGGTCTGAGCAATTTGACCTATTTGAATTAAGCGGGGAAGCGTGCGGTATCAATGCCGCACGCAAATTTAGGGGTAACTATGGATCGTGTGATCTACACCGCCATGTCCGGCGCCAAGCACACACTGGAGCAGCAGGCCAATACCAGCAACAACTTGGCCAATGCAACGACGACCGGTTTTCGCGAACAGCTCAACACGTTTCGCGCAGTGCCTGTTGTCGGCGAAGGTTTGGCGACGCGCACGTTTGTGGTCGATTCGACCGCAGGCACCAATTTCAGTGCAGGGCCGATTCAGGATACCGGTCGCGCGCTCGATGTCGCCGTTCAAGGTCCGGGTTGGATCGCTGTGCAGAGTTCTGACGGCGGTGAAGCCTATACCCGCAACGGCAGCTTCAAGCTGAGTGAAAACGGCATTCTGCAAACGCAGACCGGTCTGAACGTGATGGGTGACGGCGGCCCGATCAGCATTCCTCCTGATGTCACCATCGCCATCGCTTCCGACGGCACGGTATCGTCGATTCCGACTACCGGGACACCCAATGCGGTGAATATTCTGGGACGGATCAAGCTGGTCAATCCGGATGAAAAAGCATTGAAGCGCGGTGATGACGGTTTGTTCCGTATGACCGCAGGCACGCAGGCGCCGCCGGACGCAAATGTCCGCCTCGCCGGTGGTGCGTTGGAAGGCAGTAACGTCAATGTTGTCGAGTCCATGGTCAGCATGATCAATCTCGCACGCCAATTCGATCTGAACATGAAGGTGATTACAACCGCCCAAAGTGATTCGGATAAAGCGACACAAATTCTGTCGGTGAGTTAATAACCAGGTACTGGAGAAAAAATGATTCGTTCCTTGTGGATTTCCAAAACTGGTCTGGATGCGCAACAAACGCAGCTGGACGTGATTTCCAATAACCTGGCTAACGTCAGCACCAATGGTTTCAAGCGTTCGCGCGCGGTGTTTGAGGACCTGATGTACCAGACAATTCGTCAGCCAGGCGCTCAATCGTCGCAGCAGACGCAATTGCCATCGGGCTTGCAGATCGGTACCGGTGTGCGTCCTGTCGCAACCGAGCGTATCCATACGCAAGGCAATGTGAACCAGACAGACAATGACAAGGACATCGCCATTCAAGGCGCTGGTTTCTTCCAGGTTCTGATGCCGGACGGCACGACGCAATACACGCGCGATGGTTCGTTTCAGACAGACAGCCAAGGCCAGCTGGTGACTTCTAGCGGCTACACTGTACAACCGGCGATCACCGTTCCAGCCAATACCACCAAGCTGACAGTCGGTCGCGATGGTACGGTCTCTATCATGCAAGCCGGTTCGACGGCAACCACACAGATCGGTACGCTGCAGGTCGCCACCTTCATCAATCCGGCCGGCCTGGAAAGCAAGGGCGAAAACCTGTACGCAGAAACTGCCGCGTCAGGTACGCCTGCACCAAATACCCCGGGCACCAACGGCGCCGGCGCGTTGTGGCAGGGCTATGTTGAAACCTCGAACGTCAACGTCGTCGAGGAAATGGTCAACATGATCCAGACCCAGCGCGCTTACGAAATCAACAGTAAAGCAATCACCACGTCCGACCAGATGCTGGCAAAACTGTCGCAAATGTAATGGTTGCTGTATTGCGTATTTGTACTACTTTGTTTTGATGAAATGGGATGAGGCAAACATGAATAGCCTGCTGAAACTTGCTGCCATCATCGGGATGTTCGCCATCGCTGGATGTACTACCGTGCCGGAGTCGATCGTCACCGGGCCGAAGTCGGCCCGGCCCGAACCGGCTTCGTATCCGCCACCGACCAACGGCGCGATTTTCCAGTCGGCGGCTTATCGCCCGCTGCTGGAAGATCGTCGTGCGCGTCTGGTTGGCGATACCCTGACCATTGTCATCAATGAAAACACAACAGCAGCCAAGTCCGCTGGCAGCTCGTCCAGCAAGACTGGCAGCGCGACCGCAGTTGCACCGACCTTGTTCGGTACCTCGATCAAGGAATTGTCCGGCAGCGGCGGCAGCACCAATAAATACGACGAGAAGGGCGCTATTTCGTCCAGTAACAATTTCACCGGCACCATCGGTGTGACAGTGATTGAAGTACTGCCGAACGGTAATCTTTTGGTCAGTGGCGAGAAGCAGGTTGCGCTGGACAAGGGCGTTGAATATGTGCGCTTCTCGGGCACTGTCAGCCCCGACAAAATCGCTACCGGCAATACCGTTTCGTCGACCGCAGTGGCCGACGCCAAAGTGGAATATCGCACCAATACTCGTGTCGATATGGCCGAGTTTATGTCTTCGTTGTCGCGCTTTTTCTTCAGCGTCTCACCGTTCTGATCAGGGAGTCGCATGATGATTCAACGTTCATTCTTGGCGCAGCAAACCAGCCGGTTGGTGTCGGTTCTGCTCGCTTCCATTACTTTGCTCAGTGCTGGTGTTGCGCACGCCGAGCGTCTTAAGGATCTCGCCAGCATTCAGGGCGTACGTCAGAATCAACTGGTTGGTTACGGCCTCGCCGTCGGTCTCGACGGCAGCGGCGACCAAACCACGCAAACGCCTTTCACAGTGCAAAGCGTCGTCAGCATGCTCCAGCAACTGGGCGTGAATCTTCCCAGCACATCGACCAGCAACATGCAGTTGAAGAACGTTGCGGCCGTGATGGTGACGACGTCGTTGCCTGCATTCTCGCAGCCGGGCCAGACGCTGGACGTCACCGTGTCATCGATCGGTAACGCCAAGAGTATCCGCGGCGGTACCCTGCTGATGGCCCCGCTCAAAGGTGCAGACGGTCAGATTTATGCAATCGCCCAAGGCAATATCGTGGTCGGCGGTGCCGGTGCATCAGCGGCCGGTAGCAGCACCACCATCAATCAATTGAGCGTAGGCCGTATTTCTGCCGGTGCCACGGTTGAGCGCGCCGTTCCTTCGGCGTTGGGTCAAGGGGACGCCATCAACCTGGAATTGAACGACAACGATTTCTCCACCGCCAGCCGCGTGGTGGAAGCTGTGAACAAGCGGTTCGGTTTCGATACCGCGGTCGCTCAGGATGGCCGCGTGATTCGTATCCGCGCGCCGGTTGGCAGTGGTGAACGTGTCGCCTTCCTCGGTGCGCTGGAAAATATCGACGTCATTCCTGCACGTGTCAGCGCGAAGGTGATTCTGAATGCCCGTACCGGCTCAGTCGTGATGAATCAGTCCGTGAGCCTCGATACCTGCGCCGTTTCGCACGGTAATCTGTCAGTGGTGATCAATGCTGAAAACAGCGTCAGCCAGCCAGGTGCCTTGTCCGGTGGTCAGACGGCGGCCAATCAGAATGCCCAGATTTCGATCAACTCGACTCCCGGCAAGGTCATGTATTTGAAGGGCGGTGCTTCTCTGGCCGATGTGGTCAAGGCGCTTAACGCCATCGGAGCAACACCTCAGGATTTGCTGGCAATTCTGCAAGCGATGAAGGCAGCTGGTTCGCTGCGCGCCGAGTTGGAAATCATCTAATCAAGGCAAGCTCATGATCAACAACATCAAGCCGGTCAATCCGACCGAAAGCCTTGCCGTCGATGCCAACAGTCTGAACAGCCTGAAGTCGTCGGCAGCTGCGCAGTCTCCGGAGTCACTGAAGGGCGCGGCCAAACAGTTCGAGGCCTTGTTCCTGAACATGATGATGAAGAGCATGCGTGACGCGACGCCGCAAGACGGCTTGTTCGACAATCAGCAGACCAAGATGTTTACCAGCATGCTGGATCAGCAGTTGAGCCAGAACATGGCGCAGCGCGGCGTCGGCCTGGCCGATATGCTGGTGCGTCAGCTTTCACATAGCCTCAACAAGCAATTGCCGACCGACGACGAGGCATCCTCTTCATCCTTACCGCTTGATATCCCGCTGGCCAATAGCCTGAGTGATCTCGATAAAGCGCGCCTGGTGCAAGGCATCGCCAACAGTACCGATGATGCTTCGCAGGGCGGCGGCAAACGCAATAAGGGTGGACAGCAACGCCCGGCGCATATCGAAGCCTTCCAGAGCCGTCTGCAGGCTGATGCGGAAGCAGCCAGTCAGGTCACCGGTATTCCAGCCAAGTTCATGCTGGCGCAAGCTGCATTGGAAACCGGCTGGGGTAAGAAGGAAATCCGCGCCCGCGACGGCAGCTCGGCACATAATCTGTTCGGCATCAAGGCTACAGGCAACTGGACGGGCAAGGTGGTCGAGGCGACCACGGTTGAGTATGTCAATGGCGTGGCGCAACGCAAGATCGAAAAATTCCGCGCTTACGACTCCTACTCGGAAGCCTTCCAGGATTACGCCAAGCTGCTGCGCAGCAATCCCCGCTACGAAAAAGTGTTGGCGAACGCGCAAGACGCTCACGGTTTTGCTTACGGTCTGCAACGCGCAGGCTATGCAACTGACCCGCATTATGCGGAAAAGCTATCGCGCATCATCCGTCAATCCCTCTCGGCATAATGTCCGGTCTGACTGCGGACGCAGTCACGATGAATTGGTATTTTTCGGGAACCCAGGCTGATTGGTGAGTTCTCAAATTCATTGCCGGCCGTTCCTAAAGTTTCCGGACGAAATGCCGTTGATCAGGATATTCCGTTAAAGAAAATATCGTATGGCTACCAGCATCTTCAGTATCGGGCAGAGTGCACTTGCTGCGGCTCAGGCGGCGCAGGCAACGACAAGCCACAATATTTCCAATGCGACAACGCCGGGTTACAACCGGCAGGTGGTCGTGCAGAGCACGGCCGGCGGTATCAACTACGGCTATGGTTTCGTCGGTCAAGGTACCCAGATCGCGGAAATCAAGCGCGTCTACGACGATTTTCTGTACAAGCAGGTGTTGTCGTCTCAGACGACGGCCAGTTCGCTGGACTCTTATGCCACGCAGATCAGCCAGATCAACAACCTGATCGCCGATACGTCTGCAGGCTTGTCGCCGGCGTTGCAAGATTTTTTTACAAGCACGCAGAATCTGGCGTCGACTCCAAACAATGACGGCGCGCGTCAGTCGGTCATTTCGTCAGGGCAGACGCTTGCAGCACGTTTTCAGAGTCTGAACGATCAGTTGACGCAGAGCCGTAACGGCGTCAACAGCCAGATTACTTCTAGCGTCGATACTATCAATTCTTATGCCAGCCAGATCCAGGCGCTGAATGCGGCGATCCTGAAGGCTTCCGGCGGCAGCGGTGTTGCTCCTAACGATTTGTTGGACCAGCGCGACCAGGCGATTGCTGACCTCAATAAAGTCGTCAAGGTGACGACGGTGCCGCAAGACAACGGTTCGCTGAGCGTATTCATCGGTAGCGGCCAGCCGTTGGTATTGGGTGATACGGTATCGACACTGGTGGCGACGCCTGCGTCCAACGATCCGACACGTTTGCAAATCGCGTATCAGACCAATGGCCAGAACGTCGTGATCCCGGACACTGCATTCAGTGGCGGCAGCCTCGGCGGCATCCTGCAATATCGCAGCGAAACCCTGGACGTGGCGCAAAATTCGCTCGGCCGCATTGCCATCGCCATGGCGACGGCGTTCAATACGCAGCACAAGCTGGGCCAGGATCAGAATGGCAACCTCGGTACCAACTTCTTCAATGTCGGTGCACCGGTTGTCTATAGCGACACCAAGAACTCGGCGGGGTCTGCTGCGACTGCGACTATTACGGATCCGTCCAAGTTGACCACCAGCGACTACAAACTGAGCTACGACGGCACCAAGTACACATTCACGCGTTTGTCGGATAACACCAAGACAATCGTTGATCCGACTGCGGCGCCCCCAGGCACTTTCCCTGTGACGATCGATGGCGTGACGTATGCTGCGCCTACGATGGCAGCGGGCGACAGCTTCCTGATCAAGCCGACAGTTGCCGGTGCTGCTTCCATGAGCGTGGCGATCACCAATACGCAACTGATCGCAGCCGGTACGCCGGTATTGACAGGAAGCAATGCAGTGACCGACATGGGTATCGTCACGACCGGCAACACCGGTACCGGCGTGATCACGTCGGCAACCGTCGACAAGTCGACATTCACAACCGGTGCTACGCAGACTTATACCTACAATTCCGGTACGACGTCGCTGGCGCTGGTGCCTCCAGCATCGGTGAATGTGACGACGACCGCCGGCGTGACAACGACATATGCTGCGGGCGTGCCGATTCCATATTCGGCAGGCGCGACGATTTCCAGCGGTGGTGTCAGCTTTGTGTTGAGCGGCGCTCCTGCCAATGGCGATGCGTACAAGTTCTCGCCTGTGCCTGCCAATACCGGCACCGCGACGATTTCGTCCGGCACAATCGACTCGACCTACACGCCATTGGCGGCAGGCACCAAGTACACGTTTACCTTCAATAGCGCCACCAGCCAGTTCACGCCATCGGCATCGGTCGGCGCTGTGGTGGTGACGCATGCTAGTGGTGGCACCCCAATCACTTATGCGGCAGGTGCTGTGATCCCCTACACGCCGGGCGATACCTTCACGACAGCTGGCGCCAGCTTCAAGATCACCGGCCAGCCGGCCAACGGCGACCAGTTCTATCTTGGCCCGAATACCAACGGCGTCAACGACAACCGCAACGCCCAGGCGTTGAACGCGCTGCAGACGGCCAATACCATTGGCAACACGTCGTTCCAGGGATCGTATTCACAACTGGTTGCGACTATCGGCAACAAGACCAATGAAATCAATGTCACCAACAAGGCTGAAAACGCTCGTCTGACATCGATTCAGCAGCAACAGCAGTCCGAGTCCGGCGTGAATCAGGACGAAGAATTGGCCAACATGATCAAGAACCAAACTGCCTATCAGGCAGCAGCCAAGATCATTCAGGCTGCCAGCGATATGCTGAATGTCTTGTTTACCCTTGGCAGTTAAAGTTTGAAGGAAGATTAAAATGCGCATCAGCACCAACATGATTTATCAGTTGAGCAATAACGACCTGACCAGCATGCAGGGTTCGATATTGAAGCTTAACCAGCAGATCAACGCGGGCCAGACGGTCTTGCTGCCGTCGGATGATCCGATTGCTGCGGCCCGCGCTCTTGATCTGGCGCAGACACAGGCGTTGAACAAGCAGTTTGCAACCAACCGCAACAACGCCAACAGCTCGCTGGCGACGGTGAGCAATGCGCTGAGCAGCGTGACCGACATGATGTCCAAGCTCAAGTCCGACATCATCGAAGCCGGTGATGCATCGTTTTCCAATGCCGAGCGCGCCAACATGGCGACGGAACTGAAAGGCAACCTCAACGAGATGCTGGGTTTTGCCAATTCGACCGATGGCTTGGGCAATTATGTTTTTGGTGGCTACAAGAGCGGCAGCGCGCCATTCTCCTTCGATGACTCCGGCAATATTGTCTACAACGGGGACCAGGGAGCACAGACACTGCAAGTCGACGCGACGCGCCAGATGGAAGTCAGTGTGTCGGGACAATCGGTGTTCCAAGGCAATGGCGTGGATACATTCAAGATGATGCAAAACATGATCACCTTGTTGTCCGTGCCCACCACGGAAGCTGCCAACAACGCCGACACGCAGGCTGCAAATACATTTGAATATCCTGCCGGCTCCGGCCAGTTCCCGATTCAGGCTTACAAAACTGCTCAAGCGGCGCTGGACGCGGCTCAGCCGACGGATCCCAACTATGCGTCGCTGCTTACTCAGGCTGCCAACGCAAAACTGCTCTCCGACAAAGCGGATGCTGCACGTACGCCGATTGCCGGCAGCCAGGCGGCGCTGACCCGCAGCTTGAATTCGTTCCAGGCATCGATTACTTCGCAGATGAGTAATATTGAAGCAGCCACGGCCTCGGTTGGTGCGCGCCAGAACGAGCTGGATAACCTCGATGCGCAAGGCAAGGTACTGGATCAGCAATATACCCAGACCACCAACGATTTGTTGGGTCGCAATCTGAGCGATACGACTGCGCTGGTCAGCCAGTTGGCGCTTCAGCAACAATATCTGCAGGCGGCACAAAAAGTATTTGTGTCCACTACCAGCCTCACGCTGTTGAACTACCTCAAGTAATTCTCTCTGCCGGGTGAGCCTGTGCTCACCCGGTATCTTGTTCTTCTACGTTATTTTCTATTGTTTGTTTGGTGGCGCTATTGCTGCCGGTGCTTCGGCTGCTGCTGCCAGCTTGTCTTCGTCTTGCATATCACCTCCCAGCGCCTGATACAGCGTCATCTGGTTATTTAACCGGTTGAGGCGGTTCTGCGCCAGCGACACTTCTGCTGTGCGGCGCTTTTCCTGCGCATCCAGCCAGTCTTTCAATGCCACATACCCTGTGCGGTAACGTAGCTCATAGAGACGTTCCGTTGTCTGTGCCGCTTTCAGATTCTTCTCCAGCAAAGCTCCCTGGTGAGCGTACTGCTCGTGCGCCGATAGCGCGTTTTCGACATCGGCAAGTGCGGTATAGAGCGTCTGGCGAAAGCTCACCACGGCGCTCTCATAATCTGCTTGCGAGGACTTGATGTTCAGTTGCATCTGGTTCCACTGCAAAAACGGCAGCATCAGCCCGGCCCCGAGCGTTCCGATAGGATTCAGCAAGACATTGCGGAGATCCTGGCTACTGCCGCCTGCTGCTGCAGTGAGTGTGAGGCTGGGATAGTAGCTGGCGCGGGTGTAGTCAACGGTGGCGAGAGATTCGCGCAGGCGCAATTCCGCGGCACGCAGATCCGGACGGCGGCCAAGAAGATCCGCAGGTAGCCCGGCCTGTAGCTGCGGCAATGCTTGCTCGGGCAAGCGTTGCGGCGCCGGATAGCTTTTCCCTGGTGGGCCGTCGAAGAGCAGGGCGAGCGAGTTGGCCGCTTCAACCTGTTGTTGCTGAAGGTCGGTATGTGTCGACTGTTGTGTCGAGAGATTCTGCTCTGCTTCCAACACCTCTAATGAGGATACGGCGCCTGTCTGGTATTGCGTACGCACCAGTGCGAGCGTCTTCTCGGCGTAGGCGATGCTTTCCAGACTTAGCGCGATACGCTGATTCAGATAGGCGGTTTGCCAGTACAGATTGGCGGTCGTGCCGATCAGGCTGAGGGCCGTGCTTTCTCTATCCTGTTCGGTGGCCAGGGCTTCCCATTTCTTTGCGTCATATTGGCTGCCAAGCTTGCCCCAGAGATCGGCTTCATAACTCAGCGTCACCGCCGTGGAGCTTGTCTTGTAGCTGCTCCGATCATTGCGCAGATAGCGGTTGTAAGTGGTCGATGTGCTGGAACTCAACGCAGGCAGGCGTTCGTCCGCAGCGATGCCTGCCTGAAGCTGTGCGCGGCGCACCTTGATCGTGGCTGCGGCAAGATCATTATTGCGGCGCAGTGCTTCATCGATCAGACGGTCCAGATTGGTGTCGCCGAAATGTTGCCACCATTTGTCGCCATCGAGTGCAGCACGGTCATTGCTGTGAGTCCAGGTCGCAGGGATAACGGTCTTTGGCGCGACATAGGGTGTTTGCACCAGCGAGCCGCAGGCGCTCAGCAAGCTGGTGGACAGCATGACTGCAGCCAAGGCTATAGGACGAAATGTAAGGTGTTTCTTCATTATTCTCTCGACAGTGCATCGACCGGATCCAGTTGCGCCGCATTGCGCGCAGGAAGGAAGCCGAACACGACGCCGATCAGGGTGGAGCAGACGAAGGCCGTGACGATGGAGGTCGTCGAATACACCATCGCGAAGTTTTTGCTGAAGCTGGCGAACAAGGCTCCGAACGACAACGCCAGCAAGACGCCGAGCAAACCGCCTGACAGACATACCAGCACCGCTTCGATCAAAAACTGTTGCATGATGTCGCTTTGGCGCGCGCCGACAGCCATGCGTACGCCAATTTCGCGCGTACGTTCGGTGACCGACACCAGCATGATGTTCATCACGCCGATACCGCCGACGATCAGTGAAATGACGGCGATCATCGATACCAGCAAAGTCAGTGTGGCAGTCGTTTTTTCGATGGTCTGGCGAATGCTGTCCGTGTTGAAGACGTAGAAGTCTTTGGTGCGATGACGCAGTGTCATCAGCTTCACAATGCCTTGCTCGGCGGCGGCGGACGACACGCTATCACTGACACGCACCGTGATGCCTTTCAAATAATTTTGTCCCAGCAAGCGGCTCATGGCGGTGGTGTACGGTACCCAGACATTCAAACTATCGTTGTTGCCGAAGCCGCTTTCCTGCTTCTTCGTCACGCCAATAATCCGGCAGGGAACACTGCCGAGAAGGATCACTTCGCCGAGCGGATTGACGCCATCGGCAAACAATTTTTGGCGTGTATTGGCATCGATGACGACTTCTTGAGCGCGGCGTTCCACGCTGCTGCGGTCAAAGCTTTGTCCGTCCGTCATGGCGAGTCCGCGCACCCGGAAATATTGCTCGCCCACGCCGCTGATCTGCGCGCTGACCGACACATTGCGATAACGCACTGACGATGTTGTCGCCACACTTGGCGTGACGCTGTCGACATACGCTTGCTGCGCCAGTGCATCGGCATCTGCGGGCACCAGCGTGCGTATCGTCGACGCTTTCATGTCGCCGAAATCACTGCCGGGAAAGACGTCGATGGTGTTGGTGCCCATGGCGCTGATGTCTTTGAGAATACGTTCGCGCGACCCGGCGCCGAGCGCCACCACTGATACCACGGAGGCGATACCGATGATGATCCCCAGCATCGTCAGGAAGGTGCGCAGGCGATGTGCATTCATCGCGAGCAAGGACATGTGGAAGGCTTCGGACAATCGATCCAGGCCGGCGCGCCACATGGTCACAACAGGTGCCATTTTTGGTGGAGATGAGGATGGCTTTTCGGGTAATGCCGCTGACTCTTTGCGGCGGTCCTTGATGATCACGCCGTCGCTGATTTCAATGATGCGCTGGGCATGTTCCGCGACCTGCATGTCATGCGTGACGATGATGACGGTGTGGCCTTCGGCGTGAAGTTCCTTGAGGATGCTGATGACTTCCTGGCCGCTGTGGGTGTCGAGCGCGCCGGTGGGTTCGTCGGCGAGGATGACCTGGCCTCCATTCATCAAGGCACGCGCAATGCTCACGCGTTGCTGTTGTCCGCCAGAGAGTTGTCCGGGCTTGTGCTGCATGCGGTCAGCCAAACCAAGGCGTCGCAGCAGTCCGGCGGCGCGATCATGACGGCTGGTGCGCTTCTTGCCGGCATAGATGGCCGGGATCTCGACATTGCCGAGCGCAGTCAGATCAGGCAACAAATGGTAGCGTTGGAAGATGAAGCCGAAATGCTCCCGGCGTAGCTGCGCCAGTTCATCGGGTGTGAGCTGACCGGTTTCCCGGCCTGCGACGACATAGCTGCCGCGTGTCGGTTTATCGAGGCAGCCGAGGATGTTCATCAGCGTCGATTTGCCCGAGCCGGATGCGCCGACGATGGCCAGCATCTCACCTGCATGGATGCGAAGGTTGACGTCGTTGAGAACGGTGATTGTCTGCTCTCCGGCCGGAAACTCGCGATACAGATTCCGAAGTTCAAGTAAGGGTGTACTCATGCATACACCCCTTACATCATTGGCGGCGGACCGCGGCGTGTGTTGGTAGTGGCAGCATCGGCGCCGTTGCTGTTACCGATGACGACACGCTCTCCGGCGTTCAGGCCTTCCGTGATTTGCACGTTGGCGTTGGTGTTGATGCCGATACGCACCTTGCGTGCGGTAGCGGCGCCTTTGCCTTGCGCATCGAGTACGCGCACGGTGTAGCGGCCGTCGGCATCGCGTTCACCCAGTGCTGTTGATGGGACGACGACGGCATTGCGCGCTTCTGCCAGCACGATATATACCTGCGTGGTCATGGAGATACGCAGCTTGCCGCCGGGGTTGGGAACATCCAGCAAGCCGTTGTAATAGATCGCCGTCGATGTGCTGCTGCTGCTGGTCGATGTGGTGGATGTTGTCGAGGTGTCGTCCTGCAAGATCGAATCAGGTGCCGGTTCGATGGAGCGCAATGTGGTGGAGTAGCGTTTGTCGGGTTCGCCGAGAATGGTGAAGTACACCTGTTGCCCGGTGTGGACGCGAGTGACGTCTGCTTCCGAGATTTGCGCTTTGATGGTGACCGTGTCCATGCGAGCGACTTTGATGATGGTCGGCGTACTTTGATTGGCATTGACGGTCTGGCCTTCCTGCGCAACGATCGCTACAACGGTGCCGTCGATCGGCGCAGTGATCTTGGTGTAGCCGAGCGTCACGCGAGAGGTATCGACGGAGATCTTGCCCTTGTCGATTTGCGCTTTGAGGGCGGCGATGTCCGCCCTGGTGGTATTGAGCGTGGCTTCGGCAGTCTCGTAATTCTCGCGCGAGCTGGCGTCCTGTGCCAGCATTTGCTGCTGACGTTGGTAGGCGAGTTCGGATTGCTTCAAGGTCGCTTCTTTGGCACGCAATTGTGCGCGGGTATCTTCCAGTTCCGCTTCGGCGGTTTTCAGCGCGTTCTCTTGCGTGAGCGAGTCGATTTCGGCGACCAGCTGACCTTTCTTGACCTGATCTCCCAGTGCAACCTTGAGCGACTTGATCTGGCCCGACGCCTGAGCGCCGACGCTGACTTGCTTGAATGCCTTGATGGTGCCGCTGGCAAGGACGGTGTCTTGAATGTCGCGTCGCTCAGCAATGGCCGTCAGGTAATTGGGCTCCACCGCCGAGGGGTAAAAAGCCAGTTTGGCAAAGGCCAGAAGCACCAGGGCGAGAGCAACAATGAGGGTGTAGCGGAGGATTTTCTTTTGTCGGATATTCATGCGTCATGACAGTTGATAAATACGGGGAAAATGGCGGTAGGCGGTCCCGATATTGCGGCGTATTGCAGCGAGGAGTAAGTGTGCCTCCGATCGCTGTCTTCAACTGTAAGGATGCGTAAAGTAGATGTAATCCGGCTGTAAAAACCGGTCAGCGCTATTCGGGAAGAGACGTGTCGCGTGCTAGAGTCTCAGCGTCTCAGGGCTTGGGCATCGGTGGAATGGTCGCCATGCCGCCCAGCATGCGCACCGTTTCCACAGTGTCATTGAGGAAGTGTTGCATTGGCGTGAGCATGTAGGGCAAACATACGGCAATGAGCACGAAGCCGGCCACCATTGTGATGGGAAAGCCGATGCCGAACAGGTTCAACTGCGGCGCAGCGCGCGTGAGAATACCCAGGGCGACGTTGGTGATCAACAGCGCCACCAGCATCGGCAGGGACAATTGCAAGCCCATGCTGAAGATACGTGCACCAGACAGGGCGAGGTAGTGAAATCCTTCCGCCGTGATCGGCGCAGCCGTAATTGGCAGTGTGTGGAAGCTGTCCGCCATCACGGCGACAAGAACCAGATGGCCGTTGATGCTCAGGAACACCAGTGTGCCCAGCAGTGAAAACAACTGACTGATTGCAGAAGTACGGCCTTGCGATTGTGGATCGAAGAACACCGCAAAACCCAGGCCCATGGTGTTACTGGTCAATTCGCCGGCCATTTCGATGGCGGCAAATACCAGGCGCACCGCAAAGCCCATCGCCAAGCCGATCAGCAATTGCTGAAGCAGGATCATCAGGCCGGTGATCGAGGCCGGATCAAGCGCAGGCGGTATCGGAACATCGGGAGCGATCACCAGCGAGATCATCACGCCCAGCAAGATCTTGACCAGCATCGGCACGCTGGCGCTGCCGAATGGCGGCGCAATCGACAACAACCCGAGGATACGGGTCAAGGGCCAGATGAAGGAGGCGATCCAGATTGCAAGCTGATCGCTGGTGAAGTTGATCATGTTTTGTCAGATTGCGTCAGTGACACGCAATTGTCGCCGGTGCTACTGCACCATCGCGGGAATGCCGGTGAACATCAGGCGCATGTAGTCCAGCATGACACTGATCATCCAGGGGCCGGCAATGATCAACGCTAAAAATACCCCGACCAGTTTGGGAATGAAAGACAGCGTGGCTTCGTTGATCTGCGTCGCGGCCTGGAAAATACTGACCACGAGACCGATTATCAACGCGGTCAGCAACATCGGCGCGGCGATCATCAGGGTGATTTCCATGGCATGGCGGCCAAGGGACATTACGCTTTCAGGAGTCATGATCGAACCTTAGTAAAAACTTTCCGCCAGCGAGCCGATCAGCAACTGCCAACCGTCGACAAGCACGAACAGCATCAGTTTGAACGGCAGCGAAACAATGGCGGGTGACATCATCATCATACCCATGGACATCAGAATACTGGCGACCACCATATCGATGATCAGGAAGGGGATGAAAATGGCAAAACTGATCTGGAATGCGGTCTTGAGTTCGCTGGTGATGAACGCCGGGATCAACAGTCGCAGCGGCACGTCCTCAGGACCCTGCAGATCCGGGCTGTGCGACAGCTTGACGTACAGGGCGAGGTCAGCCTGGCGCGTTTGCTTAAGCATGAACTCTTTGAGCGGGCCGGCACCTTTTTCCATGGCGTCAATCATGGAAATCTTGTTTTCCGAAAACGGCTGATAGGCATCGACATAGATCTTGTCGAACACCGGCCCCATGACGAAAAACGTCAGGAACAAGGACAGACCGACCAGCACCTGTGTAGGAGGCGTCGACTGCGTACCCAGCGCCTGGCGCAGCAGCGACAGCACGATGACGATGCGGGTAAAACAGGTCATCATCAGCAGCGCCGCAGGAATGAACGACAGCGACGTGAGGAACAGCATCGTCTGGATGCTGAGGTTATAGGTCTGACCGCCGCCGGCAGAGGGCGTGCTGGTGAATGCCGGCAATCCCTGCGCTGAAGCCGCAAGCGGCAGGCAAAGCAACAGGACCGGCAACAGGCGCAGCCAGGAAGGTGAGCGCGCCAGGAATGTTCTAACTGCTGCCATTACGCTTATCGATAGTTTGTTTTAGCCAGGAGGCGAAGTTGGCGGAGGCCGTGGAGGTCGGTGCTGCGACATGCTCCTGACGTGGCATGGTGGCCAAGGTGTTGACGCGTCCCGGAGCGACGCCGACGACGATCCACTGGTCGGCGACTTCAATGACCATAACGCGCTCGCGCGTGCCGACGCTGACGCCGCCGATGATTTTTGCCACTGCATTGCCGTTGGTGTTCGGCGCCAGACCGCTGCGCTTGAACAGCCATGCGATACCGACCATGAGCGCCAGCACGGCGATCAGGCCCAATAGCATGGTAAAGATGCTGCCGGTCGTGGAGGGGAGTGCGGCGGCCGGTTGCTGCTCTGCCGCCTGAACCGCACCGGCAGCGAGCGCTGCCGGTATAACTGCAATGAGGCTGTAGAAGCTGCGGCTGTAAAACCTGCAAGCAAGAGTACGGCTGAGGCGACTTGGACGGCTCATCTATTCAGCTTGCGAATGCGTTCTGCGGGCGTAATGATGTCAGTCAGGCGGATACCGAACTTGTCGTTCACCACCACGACTTCGCCTTGTGCAATCAGGCAGCCGTTGACGAGCACATCCATCGGTTCGCCGGCCATGCCGTCCAGTTCGACCACGGAACCTTGTGCCAATTGCAGCAGGTTCTTGATGGCGATCTTGGTGCGACCCAGTTCGACTGTCAGCTGTACCGGGATGTCGAGGATGAAGTCGATATCATTCGGTGTATTGGTTTGCAGGTCAGCAGCACTGAGGTCTTTGAAAATGGTCGCTTCAGCCGGCTTGGCGGCGAGGCCTTCTTCTTCGGGAACCTTTTTCTGTGACTCTTCAGCCTGCGTTTGTTCGGCCAACGCGGCACCCCACGGATCGTCTTCCGCCGCTGTTTGGTCAACGTTATCTTCAGCCATTCTGCTCTCCTTGAATACTTTCCGGTGTTTCGTTATGTGTGATGGATAGCAGTTTTTCGACGCGTAATGCGTATTGACCGTTTAATTTGCCATAGCTGCATTCCATCACGGGGACGCCATCAACCTGCGCAGTGACCGGCGTGACGGTCTGCAGCGGGATGACATCGCCGACCTGCATGTTCAGCAAGTCGGTAAATGTGACGCGGGCGGTGCCAAAGTTGGCAATGAGCTCAACTTCGGCAGTCTGAATCTGTTGCTTCATCAGGCGGATCCAGCGCTTGTCGACTTCCAGCGCTTCACCTTGCATGCTGCTGGTGAGCTTGTCGCGGACCGGCTCGATCATCGAGTACGGTGTGCAGATGTGAATCTCGCCGCTGACCGGACCGAGTTCGACAGTGAAGGTGGTCGAGACCACGACTTCGTTCGGGGTGGCGATATTGGCGAACTGGGTGTTCAGCTCGGAGCGGATGTACTCGAATTCGATCGGGTAAATCGGCTCCCATGACTTTGCATAGTTTTCGAAACAGATTTCCAGCACGCGCATGATGATGCGTTGCTCGGTCGGCGTAAATTCACGACCTTCGATGCGGGTGTGGAAACGGCCATCGCCACCGAACATGTTGTCGACCAGCAGAAACACGAACTGCGGATCGAACACCACCAGGCCAATACCGCGGAACGGCTTGATATGAACCAGGTTCAGGTTGGTCGGCACGACCAGGTTTCGGATGAATTCGCTGTACTTGGCGACTTTCACCGGGCCGACTGAAATTTCGGCCGTACGGTGAATGAAGTTGAAGAGGCCGATACGGAAGAGCCGGGCGAAACGCTCGTTGATGATTTCGAGCGTCGGCATACGGCCGCGCACAATACGTTCTTGCGTCGCAAGATTGTAGTTGCGTACCGTCCCGGGGGCTTCTTCGACGACTTTTTCTTCGTCTTCGTCCCCCGTCACTCCTCTTAGGAGTGCATCGACTTCTTCCTGGGATAGAAAGTGTTCGGCCATGATGCTACTGCTGTTGAATCACGAAAGAGGTATAAAACACGTCGGTAATTGTCGGACCTTTGCCGCCGCCGGCAAATGGTTCTCCCAGTTGATCGATGATTTCATCGGTCAGATTGCGTTTGCCTTCGCTGGTCAGCAATTCGGAAGCTTTTTTGCTGGACAACACCATCAGCAAACGGCTGCGAACTTGCGGCATGAAGACTTTAAGCGTTTCTGCAGTTTCCGCATTCGGTACTTGCAGTGTGAGGGCGACTTGCAGGAACTGGTCGCCGGTTTCTTGCTGCAGGTTGACCACGAAAGGTTCGATCACGACAAAGACGGGCACCTTGGAGGCGGCTTCTTCTTTGGGATGATCTTCCCCGCCTTTCTTGGCTTTGCTGCCCATCAACATGAAGGCGGCTGCACCGCCGCCGATCACCAGCAACAGAACGACGCCCAGAATGATGAAGAGCATTTTTTTCGACTTTGGTGCCGGCGCTTCCGCTTCAGCCCCCTTGGCTGCCGGTTTTGCTGCTTTTGTTGCCATCTATTTTTCCCTTTCGTAGGCGCCTGCGGTACACATCAAATTACTATCGGCAAGAATCTGCTGATATTGAATGCTGCTGTCCGGACACCTGCTTCTTTTTTGAATTCTGATTAACCCGATTGTTCGTCGTGTTATCTAACTGTTTTTGCACTTATGCAAATGTATCTACGAGACCTTGGCCACCGGTTGCGACAGGGCGGGGCACAACGGCAACATTCACGTCAGCTTCATCAGCGCCGAAACGTGCTGGACCACTGTTGCGTGCCTGTTGTTGGTTGCCGCCTTGCTGTTGATTCGGATTGCCGGAATTGACGGTTGCCTGACCAAGCTGGATGCCGGCCTGATCCATCATTTCGCGCAGCTTCGGCATGGCGTTTTCAAGCGCCTGTTTCACTTCCGGTTGTGCGGTGATGAAGGTGGCGTCGGCGTGCTGGTTTGTCACGTGCAGAACCACCTGCAATGGGCCCAGATCCGGTGGGTTGAGGGTCAGCGATGCGGTTTGCGTGCCATTGGTGGCCATCCACAAAACCTTTTGTCCCACGGCTTGATCCCAGCCTTTGCCGCCGACCGTCGGGGCAAGGCGATCCACGGCCTGGCCGGCGATCGCGGCTTGCTGGCTCACTGTCAGTGTCTGCTGCAGGGCCGGGACAACTGTCGCGGCCGTAGGCGCTGTGTCTACAGGTTTAATGGCGGCTTCTGGTGCTGCTTTCACTGCGCGCGCAGCGTTGGAAGCGTCTTGCAGGTCGGCTTGAACGGCTTTGGTGCTGACCGGCGATTCAGTTTGTGGCTTGTCTGCGGCAGAGCGTGCCTGGAAGACAGGCTTGTCCTTGCTGTCGGTGACGTCTTTGCTGTCCGACAGGCTGGACAGGTCGAGCTTGCTACCTTTGCCATCATCCTGTTTTTGCAGGTCGGCCAGGTCTTTCTGATCTTTGGCGTTGATGACCGAGACGCTCTTTTTGCCGCTTTTTTGGTTGGCCAGAGCATCCATATCGGCGTCGGTTGTTTTCTTGGTGGCCGGCTGAACCGCGAGTTGACCCAGATTGGCGACCAGCGCCAGCATTTGCGCCGACGCTGCGTCGGTGGTGCTTTGGTCGTCGGCGGCCTGATCTGTGTCGGTCTTTTCGTCTGTGGAAGCCGTCTTGGTGCTGCTGTCCGAGCTGGACGCAGTGCTTGCGGTAGGTGTCGGTGTTGGCGTCGCCGGCTTGGCTGCATCTGCCGTATTGTCCTGCGTCGCGTTGTTAGGTTTGCTTTGGTTTTCGGTGTTGCGGTTGCTGACTTCCTTGTTCAACACTTGGTTGAAAGGGACGTCGGCCGAGAAGGAATCGGCTTGCGTTGCCGGGCGTGCAGAATTCTGCATGCTTGCGACATTCAGTATCGGCAATTGTGTGTTCATCGTTTCCGCCAGTCCTTGCTTACCGTTCTTGCCGGTTATTACCGTTTGTAAAACGTGATACGGGAAGCATGCTCGTCCGTCTGCTTCTGATCACGTCGACTTTCGCGCAACTGCGCAGTTTGTTTGGCGCGTGTCGCCAGCGTGCCATATGACATCCGCTTGCGTTCGCATGCCTGCCATGCCGCCCGAGCGTCGGCGACACGTTGCTGCGCATTGCGAACTACGTCTTGCTGTCCGGAAATGGCGCCGTCGATTTTTTCAATAAACAATTGAAAATTGCGATAGCTCATCGCCGTCAAACCAGATGATAAGCTTTCCTGAAAGCGCAAAGCATAATCATCACGATATTGTTCCAAAATAACAAGTTTCTGCTGTGCTTCTTCACTCGTGCGTACAGCCCGTCCCAAGCGCTTTGTCGCTTCATCGGTTTCTTTGGTCGCCAATTCAATCAGCGTCTCGAGGGCAGAGGTCGTAGCCATGGTAGCTTTGATTATATTTTCCGGGCCAAGTGCTCAATCACTGGAACAGAGCGGTAAGTTGCCCCAAGCTCTCAGTAACACCCGCTCTTTCCGGAATTCCCTGCTGCAAGAACGCTTCAATTCGCGGTAAAAGCTGGATTGCCTGATCCAAAATCGGATCGCTTCCGGCTGCGTAGGCGCCCACGCTGATGAGGTCGCGATTGCGTTGATAGCGGGAGTACAACTGTTTCAGCCGGCGCGTATCGCGCTGATGTTCCATGGAAGTAATGCTGTGCATGGCACGGCTGATTGACTGTTCGATATCGATGGCAGGATAGTGTCCGGCCTCGGCCAAGACCCGGTTAAGTACGATGTGGCCGTCGAGAATCGCGCGCGCCGCATCGGCGATAGGATCCTGTTGATCGTCGCCTTCGGTGAGGACGGTATAGAACGCGGTAATCGAGCCGCCGCCAACATCGCCGTTGCCGGCGCGTTCGACCAGCGCCGGCAACTTGGCAAATACCGACGGCGGATAGCCTTTGGTTGCCGGCGGCTCACCGATGGCCAGTGCGATTTCACGCTGTGCCATGGCGTAACGCGTCAGTGAATCCATGATCAGCAGGACGTTTTTCCCTTGATCGCGGAAGTATTCGGCAATAGCCGTCGCATAGGCGGCGCCTTGCAGGCGCATCAGTGGTGGTGTGTCTGCCGGGGCAGCGACGACTACCGAACGTGCGAGGCCTTCCGTGCCCAGGATCTGCTCGATGAATTCCTTGACTTCGCGTCCCCGTTCGCCGATCAGGCCGACCACGATGACGTCCGCACTGGTATAGCGGGCCATCATGCCGAGCAACACGCTCTTGCCGACGCCGGAGCCTGCAAACAAGCCCATGCGCTGGCCTCGGCCGACGGTCAGCATGCTGTTGATGGCGCGCACGCCGGTATCGAGGATATCGACAATCGGGGCGCGGCCCAGCGGGTTGGCGGCGCGGACATTGAGCGGCGCGGAATTTTCGGTATGCAGCGGCCCCAGATTGTCGAGTGGGCGACCGGCGCCGTCGAGTACGCGGCCCAGCAATTCATCCCCGACCGGCAGTCGACGACTGTGTTCATCAAGGCGGCGAACATAAGCGATCGGGCCTGTGCGCGGTGGCGGCTTGACCGGTTCCACCGGGTAGACGCGGGTGCCCGGAACGATGCCTTCAACATCGCTCTGCGGCATCAAAAAGAGTCGATCATCCTGGAATCCGACGACTTCGGCTTCGATCAGGTTGCCATTGGGCAGCGGAACGGTGCAGGGGCTGCCGACCGGCAATTTGAGGCCGACGGCTTCCATGACGAGGCCTGCCACGCGTGTGACGCGGCCTGAAATTTGGGTTGGCTCAGTCATCCCTACAAGGCCGCTGCAATTATGCAGATAAGCCTGCCAGCGGCTGAAGTGGGAGGGCATCGGCGAGTTCATCGTTGCACCTTTGAATGAGGGTTGCCGGGTGCGATCATGCTGCTACTCCAGCCAATCGAGTTGCTTGCTGAGCGATTCTGCGATACGGCGCCAGCGTGTCTGCATGGTGGCGTCGACTTGGTTGGTACCAGTTTCGATGCGGCAACCGCCGCGATCAATTTCGGGATCTTCAACAATGCGCCAGCCGTGCTGGCTGAGGTCGTCTTCCATGCTTTCGCGGGCCAGTGCGGCGTCGGCGGGGTGCAGGTACAGAAGCGCCGGCAATTGCAGGCTGGGCAGCGAATGGATGGCAGCGCTGATGGTCGGCAGAATCAGTTCCGGCTTGACCTTCAGGGCGGTCTTGAACATGGCTTTGGACAAGTCCAGGCCGAGGTTGAGCAGCTCCGGCGCCATGCTTTCACTGCATTGCGCTACTTCAGTGCCGAACGATACGGCAATCTGGCGCAAATGCTGGATGGTTTCGTTGACTTCCTGTTGGCCTTGCTGCAAACCAGCCATGTAGCCTTCCTGGCGACCTGCTTGCAATCCTTGTTGCTGGCCTTCAGCATAGCCCTCCTGGCGTGCCTGTTCGCGGATGGCTTCGAGTTCTTCCGCCGTCAGCGACGGTGGTGGAGGCGGTTCGTCGAGGAGCTCCTCTTCCGTCGGCGGAGGCAATTCCTCTGCTTCGTCGAAGGACGCCAGTTCCCAACGCTGATACGGCGTCATCTGTTCTTTGGGAATGATGTTGTTTCGTGATGCCATTTCAGATCCGGTAAAGCTGGGTGGTCACAACTGATGCGATGCGTCCGGGTAGGGCGCACGCATCGGTCGTGGCGACCTTAAATGAACGCATCTTCGCCCTTGGCGCCGAGCACGATCTGACCTTCGTCGGCCAGGCGACGAACAATTTGCAGAATGGCCTTTTGTTGCGCGTCGACTTCCGACAGGCGCACAGGGCCTTTGGATTCCAGATCTTCGCGCATCATTTCTGCAGCACGCTGCGACATGTTGCCGAAGATCTTGTCGCGCAGACCTTGCGAAGCACCCTTGAGCGCGACGATAAGCGATTCGGACTGGACTTCGCGCAGCAGCAGCTGGATGCCGCGGCCATCGATGTCGATGATGTTTTCGAACACGAACATTTCGTCCATGATCTTTTGCGCCATGTCTTCGTCGTAGGCACGCAGATTGTTCATGACGGATGTTTCGTTCTCGCCTGACAAGAAGTTGAGGATTTCCGCAGCAGTGCGGATACCACCCATTTGCTGTTTCTTCAGGCTTTCGTTACCGGTCAGCAGTTTTGTCAGAACGTCATTCAATTCTCGCAATGCAGCCGGCTGCACGCCGTCGAGGGTCGCGATACGCAGCACTACGTCATTACGCAGGCGTTCCGTGAAGTTGTTCAGAATGTCGCAGGCATGATAGCGCTCAAGGTGGACCAGGATGGTTGCAATGATCTGCGGGTGTTCGTTGCGGATCAGTTCGGCGACCGACTGCGCGTCCATCCACTTCAGGCTCTCGATACCGCTGGCGTCGCGGCCACCGAGGATCCTGTTGAGCAGGGAAGTGGCCTTGTCGTCGCCCAGCGCCTTGGTCAGCACGCTGCGGATGTATTCATCCGAATCCAGGCCGAGCGAGGACGCCTGGCCGGTTTCACCGACGAATTCGATCAGCACTTCGTTGATGGCTTCGAAGCTGATGTTTTTCATGGCCGACATGGCGGCGCCAAGCTTTTGCACTTCGCGCGGGCCCAGGTACTTCATGACTTCGGCGGCCTCGTCCTCGCCCAGCGCGAGCATCAGGATGGCACCTTTTTCAACGCCTTCGTTACTCATTGTTCACCCATGTCTTAATGATGCTTGCCACCAGTTTAGGATCATTCTTGGCCCATTGCTTGGCGGTCTCAAGATTGGCCTTGTAAGCAGCACGCTCGTCGAGTTCGCTGGCTTCGCCAGAGAGGTTGACCACGGCATCCGGATTGTCCGGATCGTACATGGCAGCAGCAGCAGCAGCGGCTTCGGCGGCTTCTGCTTCCGCACGGGCCTGGGCTTCTTTCTCTTCCTTGCCGGTGATCTTCCAGATAATCGGACGCAGAACACCGAAGTAGAGGTAGAGCAACACCGCGGCCAGCAAGACGTATTTGCCGATTTCCTTGGCCAGCTGGATCATGTCCGGCTGCTTCCACAGCGGCAATTCAGGCTCTGCATCGCTGTTGAATTGCGTATTGACAACATTGAGCGAGTCGCCGCGATCCTTGTTGTAGCCCATCGCCTCTTTCACCAGATCAGCAATCTGACCACGTTCGGCTTCGGTCAACGGCTTCATGACGACCTTACCGGTCTGGTCAACTGTGCGCTTGTAATTGACGACGACGGCAACGGTCAGGCGCTTCACACCGCCCATCGGTTGCTGCACGTAACGTACGGTCTTGTCGACTTCGTAGTTGATCGTAGCGTCTTTATGCGACGTGCCATTGGTGGTGGCTGGGGTTGCTGCAGCAGCCCCGGCAGCGCCCGCTGCTGCGCCGGCAACCGGCGGATTGGTGATTGGGGCTGTGGCAGGAGCAGGCGGCTGATTGGTCAGTGCGCCAGGAATGCCGGAAGTGCTCGAGCTACCGTTTTGCGATTCGCTGCTTTGCTTGCTGCGTACGGCGGCGGTATCGACAGTCTGATTCGGCTTGTAGGTTTCGGCGGCTTGTTCGCTGCGCGAGAAATCGACGTCTGCCGTTGCTTCAGCACGCACGTTGCCGTTGCCGACGATAGGGGCGATGATCGATTCGACGCGCTTGACGATGTCTTGCTGCAGATCCTGCACATATTTCAGCTGGGTTGGGTCCAGGCTGTTACCGGGCTGCTTGGTCGTCGTGTCGGAGAGCAGGTTGCCGTTTTGGTCAACAATGGTGACGGCCTTGGGCGACAGTTCGGGGACGCTGCTGGCCACCAGATGCACGATGGCGCTGACTTGCTGGGGATCCAGCATGCGACCCGGGTAGAGGCTCAGAATGACCGATGCAGTCGGCTTTTGCTGATCGCGGACGAAAACAGAGGCTTTGGGCAGGGCCAGATGGATGCGGGCCGCCTGTACTGCAGACAGGGATTGGATCGAGCGCGCCAGTTCACCTTCGAGAGCGCGCTGGAAATTGACTTGCTCCAGAAACTGGGAAACCCCGAGTTTCTGGTTTTCCATCAGTTCGAAGCCGACATTGCCACCCTTGGGCAGGCCCTGTGCGGCCAGCTTCAGGCGAGCATCATGCACCATGTTTTCCGGAACCAGGATCGCGCTGCCGCCTTCGGAATACTTGTAAGGGACGTTCATCTGCTGCAACGAGGCAACAATGGCGCCGCCGTCACGGTCAGAGAAATTGGAGAACAAAACACGATATTCGGTCTTCTGGCTCCACATCCAGATACCGATCATGAGTGCAATGACGGCCGCTGCTGCGACCATCAGCAAAACGCGACGTCCCTGTGGCGACTGCGCATAGCCTACGACACCGCTGCGTCGCGCTTCCTGTGACGATGTGTCTCCAGAAGCCGCGCCGTCAGTGGCGGAGGTGTTGCCGTCGTTGGTCATCGTGCCATCGGCTGCTACCGCCATGATTTCCCCTTGCGTGTGCCGCCGAGCTTGTGGCTTTGTATGATTTGCTTCACTGCTTCCCTACCCATATAGGTTTTTTGCTTAGTGTGGATTGTCCTGCCAGAGCCAAAATTTGATCTATGGAACAGAATGGCTATTTCCCCGCTTATTGTTGCGAGTCGCGAAGGCTCGCGTGGTAATCTGCCGTTGTAGAAGCGGGAAGTGTGATTGCGGTGCGCAATCATCTGTCGTGGAATTGAATTCGAAGAGGTGCAAATTGGCCGTTAGCATGATTGATACTAGCAGAATTGACGCAATGGTGGCGCAGCTGAAGGCCGCCGCTGCACGTGCGCAGGGCAACGTTGCTCCGATTGAAAGTATCACCGGAACCGAAAAACCTGCGACGCGCGTTGATTTTGCCTCCGTGTTGAAGAATTCTCTCGATGAGGTGAATTCTTCGCAGGAAAAAGCAGGGAAAATGTCCCAGAGCTTTTCCATGGGTGACGACAACATCAATCTGTCCGATGTCATGATTGCCATGCAAAAGGCCAGCATTTCCTTTCAGACAAGTGTTCAGGTCCGCAATAAGCTGGTTTCCGCTTATCGCGACATCATGACGATGCAAGTGTAGGTTGTCTGTTGTGGAGGGTGGGAGAGTCTATCCCCGCTTTCATGCGCGGCTCATGTCTTCTTGCAATAAAAAAGCTGCCAATGGCAGCTTTTTTATTTTGCACCAACAGCTCGTGAGTGAGTATCGGTGAAGTCGTCTCATGCGAGAAGCGTGTGAGCTGCTCGCCAGGCGATTACATCATGCCGGAGGCCTTGGCGTTTTGTTCGCGCTCGAGCTTCGTAATGAAGCGCTGAATCGCGGCCAGAACGGCACGTGGAATGTCGACGAACTCACAACCGAAACGATTGACTGTTTTGCCGGAGGCCAGTTTGACTTCCTTGCAGTCGCGGATCTGCAGTTTGACCGTGACAACGGTGTTGTCAGTCATTTCCAGCGAGCAGTCTTCGTAAATGCGACCCAGGGTTGTATCGAGCAGTTTCTTTTCATCGGTGATGCCGATGCCGCCAGCGCTGATATTGTTGAGCAGCGTCACGACCGTGGTGAACGAGCCGTCTTCGCGTGTCACCCGGAAAGTGCAGCGCAATGGCTTGGCGATAGGTGTTGCAATACGGAAATATTCACGACGTTGCAGTCGCACCAAGCTTGCCGGAATAGCGATCTTGAGTGCAGGACGTTCCTGATACAGGCACTTCTGGGCTTTATCAACGTTGAAGGTAATACGGATGTTGTTGTAGACGGCCTCGAAACCAATGCGATTGCTTTGCAGGATGCTTTCGTTGAGCATGGTGCTCGGTGCGGCATCGATCACAACGCTGTCGTCGTCGCTGTCAATATCCAGAATCGACGTGATGATAGATTCCGAGCCACCCTTAATGAGCAGGCTCAGGAGCTGATTGCGTTCCATCATGCTGGTCAGCAATGACACAATCTCCCGTCGGGAATGTACTCGAAACGGGCTGTCGTCTTTGATCTCGTCGTCGTTATTTGCCATCTGTGCGTCTATGCGTCTCAAATCAAAGGATGGAAGGATGAGTTTCCATCCCGAAGGGGTGTGTTGCTAATCTAACCCCTAATCATACATCACTGTGATCCAATTGCATATTTTCAATGCGATACAACCAGGCCAAAAGTTCCGCAACGGCACGATAAAGCGCAGGGGGAATCTGCTGGTCCAGGTCGACCTGCATCAGCAAGGAGACCAGTTCTTTTGATTCATGAATATAAACACCGCTTTCCTTGGCGCGGGCAATGATGGCCTCGGCAACCAGACCGCTGCCTTTGGCCACCACCCGGGGTGCTGCCTGGTTGGCGTTGTAGGCTAGCGCGACCGCGTTCTGGAGCGGGAGATTAGGTTTTTCCATCCCGCTTCACAATCAATGAGTCAAGAGAAGAGCCTGCCGCAGCCATGGCGTCAGATAGCATGCTGCCGTTGGCGCGCAGTGCTGCAGCGGTAACATCGCTGTCAGTTCGGACTTGCATGTGGATTTGCTGTCCGATCAGATGTATTGAGGCGGAAACGCTGCCCAGATTGGCAAAATTGAATCGAACAACGCTATGCCAACTCGGCGTCGGGCCGCTGTCCTGCTCATTTTGCTGCGGTGATTCGGATGAGTCCTGGCTGACTTCCCACTCCATGTGCTGGCCTGGCCAGACTTCTCCATGCCAGGCGAGACGCTGTTGCTCAAGGGCATTGAGTTGCAGATTGATGATCTGGCCCAGCTGCGTGTGGGCGGGATCGGCGCTATTGAGCAAATCCGAAGTGCTGCTGCTTTGCACTTGCTGGGCAAGTTGGGCCTGGGGTTCTTTTTGCAGCTCCGAAAGCGGTCGGCGACCTTCTGCCCACGCAGCGACATGGGATTCGTAGAAAGTCCCGCTCAACGCGATGGAGTCGTGCAGGGCACCGGCCAGCTGAGAGGTATTTGTCGGATTGCTCACGAGTGGGGCATTGGGTTTGATGGCCGTGGGCAGGTCGCTTTCTTCTGACGCGTGCAACAGGGCGTCAACCAGCTTGCCGGCCGGGCTGAGCGAGGTTTTAGTGCTTTCCGGGGCGGCAGGTGAATTTTGGGCTGCCTGTTTAGCGTCTTCGTCGCCGAGTAAGCCGTTGCGCCCGACAATGGTAGGAAGGCCTTGCGGTGTCGTTTTGAGCGACTGCAGATCCTTTTCCATCGCCTTGCCCGCAACGCTTAGCGACACGGAGGCGCCTTCCTCTTCGGCGTCAGAGCTGGTTTCGGTAAGCAGGAAGGTTGGACGGGGGTCTTTGCTGACCATGGTCAGCAACAGGGAATCACCAGTTTTGGTCGCCGTCGGCAGAACCATGCGGGCGGCCGTGTTGGCGATTCTGACCAGATATGAACCGTCGTTATAGGTCGACAGTACTTTGCCTTGCAGCTGTTGTCCGATAGCAATTTGGGCAAGCCTGCTAAAGGCCTCGTCTTTTGCATCGGCGACCGAAACGATCGACGTCGGCGCTACCACGGCAGCGACTGGCTGGACCGTGTTAGTGATGTCGGCCCGAGGTATCATCGCTAGCCTCGGTTGGTGCTGCCGTAGGCCTTAACCAGTTTGCGTTCCGTGCTGGTGCTTTGGATGAGTGTGGCAAGCTTTTTCAGGCCGGGATCCGTCAGGTTGCGGATATCGCGGTCGTCTTCGAGAATTTTTTTCAGGATTTCGATCTTGCGCTCGCGCCGGTCATGGGTCAGCGTGACGGTTGCTTCATGTTTTTTCAGGATGTCGACAACATGGGCGCAATCCGCCTCAAGTTTTGACAGCAAATCCCATTCTTCCCGGCGTGCAGCGGCAAGCATCTGGTCGGTCAGTTCTGCAACTGCTTCGTAAAGGGATATGACTTCTGCGCCGTCCATTATTGTACTTTCGCGAGTATTTGTTGCGAATTGTTGAGGGCGGCAGATTAAGCTGCAACCTGAGCCTGGTTGGTGCCGTTGGGGCCGATAGTCTCCCAAGCATCTCTCAGGCCATCCAGCAGGCCGTGAACTTCCTCTAAAATTTCCTGAGAGTTTTCGACATTGGCGGCAAACAGGCGTCGGCCCATGTATTCGTACAGAGCGTCCAGATTCAGGGCGATTTCGCCGCCGACGTTTTTATTCAGGCTGGCGCGCAGGCCGCTTTCGATGATCAGAATCGCCTGGGTGATCGATTCACCCTTTTTTTTGATATCGCCGGCACTCATGTATTTTTGACCCATGGCAATTGCTACCAAAGCGCCATCGAACAGCATGGTAATCAGCTTATGCGGACTCGCTGCGACGACACCGGTCTCCACGCCAATATTTGCGTACGCATTTGCGCCACGTTGCATGGTTCCGAACATTATCTTCTCCCGCGTTCAATATAACGACTAACCGGCCTTAGGCAAATTTGCCAGTTGTTGTGCCAAATAGCTTTGTGTTGTCGCCATGCTTGCCAGTGTAACGTTCAATGCATTGAACTGGGTCGTGTACTGGTCCTGCATGGTGCTCAAGCGCGCATTGATAGCAGTCTGTCGATCGCTATTGATCTTCAGGCTGGCTTGCAAACCTTTGGTCTTAGTATCAATGATACCGCCATCTGCGAGAAAACCATTTACCAGCGTTTGCAAATTTGTCAGGATGCCGTTGCTGCCTGTTGTATTTGGCGTGCCATCAGAATTGGTGCCCGCGGTCGACGTGAACAGATTGGCGATGCCAGCAAAATTGTTGGTCGTTGCTGTTGTCAATTTTGTCGTGTCTAGCGCCAGGGTGCCGTCTTTCTGGAAGCCGATGCCGATGTCTGTCAGCGAGCTGATGCCGTTGCCGCCGGCGACATTTCCCAGCAGGGCGCTCCGCAATTGGGTCATGATGCTCTGGACGGACGACTCGCTCGCTAATGGCGACGAGGTACTGGCCTGGCCAATGGTGGTCGAAGGCGTCTGTTGCGTCATCCCGGTGATTGCTTTTTGCAGTGCGTTATATGCGCTGACAAACGTGGATGCAGTTGTGGCAATGCCGCTGGTGTCATTGCTGATGCTCAGCGTGAAGTTATCGGAAGCAGTTGTCACTTTGGTGAGATTGAGCGTCACGCCGGAAATGGCGTTCGTTACCGTATTCGTCGCACTGGTAACGTTGACGCCGTCAATACTCAGTTTGGCATCCTGGGCCGCTTGCAGTTGCCCCATTGTGCTGCCTGTGAGCGTGGCGAAGTCACCAGTGCCTGTCAGCGAGACCGGGCTGGTTGCGCCTGAGCCTGAAGGGGTCAGCACGAGATGGTCGTTGGTGCCGTCGTTGGTAATGCTGGCTGTTACACCTGCATTGGCCGTATTGATGGCGTCGCGGACATTTTGCAGCGTCTGCCCGGCGCCGCTCAGTGCAACGGTGGTCGCCGTGCCGTTAACATTCAATGTCAATCCGCCTGCGGTAGCATCAAATGTCTGGCCCGGTGTAACGTTCGGCGAGGTGTATTTTCCGCTCGGGTCGAAAGACAGCGAAGAATAATCGCCGGTACCTGTAATGCGGATCGAGTTGGCAGCGCCGCTAGCTTGGGCCGCAATCACCAAGTGAGCATTAGTGCCATCGCTGACAATAGTTGCGCTGACGCCTGCACCGCTTGCATTGATCGCATCGCGCACACCGGCCAAGGTGTTTGTTGTTGGCTTGATCAGAGCGGTAGAGCCAGTACCGGTCTTGATCGCCAGAATGCCTGAGCTAAAAGTTGCGGTTGATGAAAAACCGGCTGAGGTAATCTTCTGTGCTTGCGCCAATTGAGAAACCGCGACCGTGTAGCTGCCGGAGGCGGCGATAGTGGCATCGCGCGGCGCTTGGATCTGCGTTACCGTACTTGATACAGAGCTGGCTGGATCGTAAGCAAGCGATGCCAGGCTGTTGTTGGCCTGGACCTTAATGGTGTTCGCTGTGCCGGCAGTATTTGACTCCAGCACCAGATGGTCACCGGTTCCGTCCGTGGTGATGCTGGCGGTAACCCCAGTCTTTGCTGCGTTGATGGCATCGCGCACGCCAGATAGCGACGCATTTGCTTGCAGTGTGACGAATGTAGGTGGATTCGTCCCAACCTTGATAGCAAGAGAGTCGCCGGCATTGAAAACCTGTGAACTCGGGAAGCCGGCAGATTGGATTTTTTGCGCCAGTACTTTGGTCGAGCTGTCAGTATTGACGTCAGCAGTAAAGGGGTCTGTTGTAAGGGTTGTTCCTGTCCCGCTATTCGAAACAGAGGACTTTTGCGAACTGAAGCTTGCTGCCGTGAGACCATTCAGGGCACTTTGATATGACGAAATCGTGCTCTTGAGGCTGCCATAAGCAGAAATTAGGCTGTTATAGCTGCTGGCCTGTTGCGTTAACGGATCGAGAACGGTACTTTCTGCGCTCATCAACTTTGCAACGAGCGAATTGACGTCTAGGGGGCCGGCGGAAGTGGTGATGGTCCCGGTGGAAGTGGCCATGAGATCTCCTGATTTCTAAATGCAAATTCGATGTGATGATTCCAGAAGCCCTGGCGACGAACGCTCAATCAGGCGTGCTTCAGATTCCTTCGGCACATATCCGAGAATGACTTCCGGCACTATCTTGCACATACGATCATATAAATCCGCTATGAATTGCCGAGGCGAAATATACCATGCGCAAATATCTTATCTGCGCATGAATATTTCTGGTGCGCCAGCAGTTCGTACCAGACTCAAACTTTATGGTTTATCAGCAAACCTTGCAGTTTGTCGATTGACTTGGCGATTTCAATCGCTTCCTGGCTTGGAATCTGGCGAAGAACCGTGTTATCTGCTGTATCAATGACCTTGATAACTGTCTTGCCGGTGGCCTGATCTTTCGAAAAAGTAATGGCAGAAGCATTTTGGCTTGCAAAGTCATTCAACTTGCTGACAGCGTGGTCAACTTCGCTTTCGCTCGCACGTTGGGCTTGAGGTGTTGCAGCAGGTACAACAGTCGATACCACTGGATCTGGTTTTGTTGTAGTTGAAGCTTGAGCTGGCGTATAAGAGCCAGAATCGCCAGCAGCAGTGATATTGAGTGGGGAAATCGACATGGTGTTACTCCCTTAAAGGAATGTGCGGAGAATACGTACGCATACATATTCCCCGCACTTTCATCCTACATAGCTCTTAAGACTATTTCAACAGCGACAGGACGCTTTGCGGTGCAGAGTTCGCCTGGGACAACATCGCGGTACCTGCTTGTTGCAGAATTTGCGCACGTGTGAGGTTTGCAGTTTCTGCCGCGTAGTCGGTATCCATGATGCGGCTGCGTGATGCAGTGATGTTTTCGCTCGAAATCTGCAAGTTGCTGATAACGGCGGTGAAGCGGTTTTGAACGGCACCGAATTCTGCACGCTTGGACGAGATCAGGTTGATGGCTTGATCCAAGTTCTTGATCGCATTTTGTGCATCGCTTTGTGCCGATGGGGCAGCAATTGCTGCATCCAGGGACAGTTTGGCACTGTCGATTGTAGCTTGCAGAGTCACAGCGGATGATGCCAGTGCAGTTGCTGTCAGTGTCGAACCTGTTGCGAACAGGTTGTCCAGAGCAGCCTTAGCCGAAGTGTAAGTCACTTGAGCAGCGTCAACCGAAGTTGTCACGCCCAGACCGATCAGACCCTTGGCGCTTGTACCGATCACGTTAGCGATGGTCGAAGCGTTGGACAAGTCAGACAGCGAGATGCTGATTTGGTCATTCAGCTTGTTGTCGGTCACGTTGGCGCCGACTTGGAAAGTCAGTGTCAGCGAAGCCGAAACGTTTGCCGAATTGGAGCCTGTACCAGCGCTGGCACCGGACCCGATACCTGTGAACAGGTTTTGACCGTTGAACTGAGTACCATTCAGGATACGGAAAGTTTCATCCGACAACTGTTTGTATTCGTCGTTCAGAGTCTTACGGTCTTGTGCGCTGTTGGTGCCGTTCGATGCTTGAACAGCCAGTTCACGCATACGCTGCAGGTTGTCGGTAACTGTGCTCAGTGCGCCTTCAGCGGTTTGAGCCAGGGAGATACCGTCGTTGGCGTTACGTTGCGCAACTGCCAGACCTTTGATCTGTGCATTCATGCGGTCGGCAATCGCCAGGCCAGCAGCATCGTCCTTCGCGCTATTGACGCGCAGACCGGAAGACAAGCGTTGAATCGAAGTATTCAACGATGCTTGCGAGTTGCTGAGGTTGCGTTGCGTGTTAAGCGACGCAATATTGGTGTTAATTACTGATGCCATATTAGTTCTCCTAAGATTTGAGGCCGATAAATCCGAGTTTCAGTGCTTAACTTTGGTTTTTACCTAAAGCCTCAGGCGTTCAAACCGCTGTTGTTAGCTATATCGGACGGTATCGGAAAAAGTTTAATGTTTATCGCAAAAAATTTTTTTCCAATGCTGTCCAACCTAAAACTGCGTGCTTCTATACGTCAAGCAGATCTTATTTCGACGGCATTTCAGAAAACTTTAATGAGTATTTTTGTAAAAGTTCCTGAGGTGTTGCTGAGGAGAATTGCATTGCATCATTAAAAGGTGTTGATGCAATGCAATGGCGGGGCAGGGTAAGTCTTTGATTAGACGAGGCTTTGTTTCTTTTTGTCGCGCAAGGTCGCAAGTTCAGACGCCACTTTGGCAATGACGGATGGCCAGTCGCCACGTTCCTGTTGCCTGAAAAGTCGCATGCTGGGATACCAGGGAGAGTCTTCTCTGTCATTTAGCCAGCGCCAATCCGGTGTGTGCGGCAAAAGCGTCCATGTGGGCCTGCCAAGTGCGCCGGCGAGGTGAACCACGGACGTGTCAACGCTGATGATCAGATCCAGATTGGCCATCGCGGCAGCGGTGTCGGCAAAATCATTGAAGTCGTCGCCGATGTTAAAGACTGGCAATTCTTTTGGCAGTTTGGCCAGTTCCGGTGTCGCATTGCCCTTCTGGATTGAAAAGAATTTGATGCCGGGGATGTGGAGAATGGGGGCAAGCGTCTCCAACGGGATCGAGCGTTTGCGATCGTTGCCATGTTCGGGATTGCCTGCCCAGACAAAGCCGACGCGCAAGTCGACCTTGTTTCCTGATAATGCGTCTATCTTGTCTGCCCACTTTGCAATGTCCGCCGGATCTGCAGAAAGATAATAGGGGAAAGACGGGATATCTTCGACGTGGTCAGTTCCGAGGGCATGAGGAAGGCTCATTAAGACATAAGCGCAGTCGCACTTAGGCAGAGGATCGTTCTCTCTGACAAGCGTTACTTGGTCAGAAACGCTCTTAAATAGTCGTGCAAGAGGATCCTTCACGTGCAGTGCTACGCGCGCACCTTGCGCCAGAAGCATGTGCACGTAGCGTACAAACTGGATGCTGTCGCCGAAACCTTGCTCATGCATCAATAGAATGTATTTTCCCTTCAGGGATGATTTTCCATCCCATTTCGGGATGACGCCGAAGAGATTGTGGATCAGTTTGTAGACATATCGGCGCTCTTTAACTTCCAGTCGGCTTTCATGGTTGGCCCAGCCTTCTTTGAGGTCACCTGCAAGTAATTGCCCCAGTGCAAGATTGTGTTGTGCTGTCAGATAAGTGGGTTTAATGGCGAGGGCATCTCTAAAATATTGCAAGGACGTCTTTGTTTCACCATGGTCATACATGGTGGCGCCGATGTTGTTTAGCGTCAGTGGATGCTTGGGGTCAATTTCCAGAGCGCGATGGAAAATTTTCATCGCGTCTTCATAGCGATCCTGATTCGAGAAATAGCTGGATGCCAGCTTGGTATAGCTGTTGGGGTCCTTTGGCGCGAGTTCAATAACGCGTTCGTAGTGTTCGTGCGCCTTGTCGAATTCTTTCAGTTTTATATAGGTGTCAGCTATTTTGTACTGTGCGTAGATATCGGTAGGATCCAGCAAGAGCGACGTTTTATGGCATTCCAGCGCGTCGTTAAGCATGTTCATTTCTTGAAATGCGATGCCCAGGTTGGTGTGTGCGGGGGCAAAATTGATCTGGAGCTCAAGCGACTTAAGCAAAATGCCGACAGCTTCCTGGTATCGTTTGGCGTCGATCAGGGCTTTCCCCAGATGGGAAAGTGGGCCCGGCGCGTCGGGAGCGCGTCGTGCGGCTTCTTCAAAATAGGCGATGGATGCGTCGGCGTCATTCTTTTCGTGCAATGCGTTTGCCAGGCCAATGCGAGCCTCTTTGCTCTCTGTGTTGATTTCGATTGCTTTTTCATAAATGGCAATGGCTTCGTCAACTCGATCCTGATTAAGCACCGCACCGCCCAGATTGGTCAGGTATTCAGCATTGTCAGGATCGGCCTTGATTGCTTTGCGTAGTGCTTTTTCTGCTTCTGCATAGTTGTTTTCGTGCATGGCTATCAATCCCCATGCGTGATTGGCGAAAACGAGGTTGGGGGCGCGCTTTAGCACTTGGGCGCAAAGCTCTTTTGCCTTGGCAATTTTATGGTCGTCCAGAAAACTGAGGCACTCGCGAACAGCAAGCAAATCTTTCAGGTTGTGGGGCGTGTTTTTGACGGGCTTGTTGCTGCTACGCGTTGACATTGGAAATCCTTGGCAAATGATGACGTCTCTGGGCTTGTCGTCCGCTATTGCCTGCAGGCAGGTGGGCGATCGCCATTGCGACGGCGCAATTAATCAGTGCATATCATATGATGCAATTTTCTCATTTGATTGTGCAAACAGACGTAAAAAAGCCCGCAATTAGCGGGCTGTGTACATTTTAAGAGATACGCGCGCTATCAGTTCCAGCTGCGCATCAAGCCCACCGCAAGGCCTTCCAGGGCGAAGTTGTCCTCTTCTGCCGAGACCTTGATGATGTTGAAATCGGGATTTTCCGGCAACAGTTCAATCAGCGAGCCTGTTTTGCGATAGCGTTTGACCGTGACGTCGTCACCCAATCGGGCGACGACGATCTGGCCGTTGCGGGCCTGGTCGGTCTTTTTAACGGCCAGCAGATCTCCGTCAAGGATGCCGGCGTCACGCATCGACATGCCGCGCACCTTCAGCAAGTAATCTGGTTTGGCTGAGAAGAGAGCTGGGTCAACGTTGTAGTTGCTCTCTATATGTTCTTGCGCCAGGATCGGTGAGCCTGCGGCAACGCGGCCGACCAGCGGGAGTGACAGCTGCATCAGGGCGGGGTGGGGTAGTGCCATTTGGCGGCCGCCACTTGTCAGCGATGACAAGGAGTTGTCCCGCAGGCGAATGCCGCGTGACGTACCGGGAGAAATCTCGATGGCGCCTTTTCGTGCCAGCGCCTGCAGATGTTCTTCTGCTGCATTGGCGGACCGAAAGCCGAGCTCGGTTGCGATCTCTGCGCGCGTCGGGGGAAAGCCCGTATTTTCGATGGCGTCTTTGATCAGATTCAGGATCTGTTCCTGGCGAGCGGTCAGTTTGAGCATGTCGGCTTTCGAGGCAAATTATGCTGGTTGCATAAACAGTCTGTATTTTTATACAGTTATAAGGCAGTGTCAATCTGCAATATTGAAATCCTGTCATCGGTAAAAATGCTTGTTGCGGGCGGTAATCCAACAGCAAATGCCTGAATGTATTGAGGTTTTTGGCTTAGTGTTGTATGATTGCGGGCTTTCCTGTTCCCACACTCGTCTTGACGCCGAGGTGGGCGATTTGTTAATCAGTCCATAAAGGAGTCTACATGCGTCATTATGAAATCGTATTTATCGTCCATCCGGACCAAAGCGAGCAAGTTCCAGCGATGATCGAGCGTTACAAGGGCATCGTTACTGCACGCGGCGGCAAGATTCACCGTGTCGAAGATTGGGGCCGTCGTCAATTGGCGTACCAAATCCAAAAACTGGCAAAAGCGCACTACGTTTGCCTGAATATCGAAGTTGACGGCGAAACTCTGGCCGAAATCGAAACCGGCTTCAAGTTCAACGATGCTGTGTTGCGTCACCTGACAGTCAAGATGAAGAAGGCCGAAACCGGTCCTTCGCCAATCCTGAAGGCTGTTCAAAAGGAAGATGCAGCAAAGAGCAATCGCGCAGAAGCACCAGCAGCCTAATTGCTGACGCTGCGATAGAAAAGTACCAGGGAGAGTGAACCAGTTTCAGTTTGTTGCCATCATCGCCGAACGTGACGTTATACGTTACACCCCGGCGGGCATACCGGTAGTGACTGCAAAACTGCAGCACCAGTCGGAACAGGCGGAAGCAGGCATCAAAAGGTTGGTCGAGTTTGAAATCACTGCATTCGCTGCAGGCGAAATTTCAGGTCGGCTTAATCGGGCCGGTCTCGGCGAGATGTTTAAATTCACCGGCTTCATGGCACGTAGAAATCGCAACAGCAAAAGCCTCGTGTTTCACATCGTTGATTTTGAATCTGTAGTTTAGAACCACTCAATTTTAGATATCAGGAGCCTCACATGGCATTCGGTAAAAAGTTCGATAAAAGCAAGTTGAAGCAAAAACGCCAACAGCAAAACCCGCTGTTCAAGCGCAAAAAATTCTGCCGTTTCACAGCAGCAGGTGTTGAGCAAGTCGATTACAAAGATGTCGATACTCTGAAGGATTTCGTGCAAGAAAACGGCAAGATCATGCCAGCACGTCTGACCGGCACCAAGGCACACTATCAGCGTCAAGTTGACACAGCGATCAAGCGCGCACGCTACCTCGCGTTGCTGCCGTACACTGATCTGCACAACGCCTAATTGACGACGAGATATAGGAGAAAAATATGCAAGTTATTCTGTTGGAAAAAGTCGTTAATCTCGGTGGCCTGGGTGAAGTTGTCCGCGTCAAAGACGGTTATGCACGTAACTTCCTGATCCCACAACGCATGGCTCGCCGTGCTACAGCAACAGCGATCGCTGAATTCGAAGCGAAGCGCGCTGAGCTGGAAAAAGCAGCTGCTGAAAAGCTGGCAGCAGCACAAGCTCAAGGCGAAAAGCTGAGCGGCCTGACTGTTCAAATCTCGCAAAAGTCCGGCGTTGACGGTCGTTTGTTCGGTTCGGTAACTAACTTTGACATCGCTGACGCGCTGGCAAAGCAAGGTTTCCCTGTTGAAAAGTCGCAAGTCCGCCTGCCACAAGGTCCGTTCAAGACCGTTGGCGAGCACGCTGTTTCGGTTGCTTTGCATACCGACGTCGTTGTTGACGTGACTGTTGCTGTCGTGGGCGAGCACGCGTAATTTACGCTGAACTCGTTTCATGCACTGAATAAAAAAGCCGGGTTCGCCTGGCTTTTTTATTGCGCCGGATTTGTCTCCTTGCCCTGAGGGCAAACTGGCACAAAGCTTTACTGTATTTCGATTGTCAAAACCGGCTAAATTCGCCGCCGCTCCTGAAGCGACTACTCTTAGCAGGTATAATGCGCGCCATGAACGCATCTTCCGATCCGCAAATAGAATCCCTGCGTGTCCCACCGCACTCCATCGAAGCCGAACAATCCGTCCTGGGTGGTTTGATGCTGGACAACGCCGCGTGGGACCGTATCGCTGACTTTGTCAGCGCGGACGATTTTTATCGTTACGATCACCGCATTATCTTTCAGCACATCGTCAAGCTAATCAACGAAAGCAAGCCTGCGGACGTCATTACCGTCTACGAGGCGATGTCGACCAGCGGCAAGGCCGAAGAGGTTGGTGGCTTGAGTTATCTCAATGCGCTGGCGCAAAACACACCGTCTGCAGCCAATATCCGCCGTTACGCTGAAATCGTTCGCGACCGCGGTGTGCTCCGCAAACTGATTACCGTCTCCGACGAAATCTCCGGCGATGCCTTTAATCCGCAAGGCAAGAACGTCAAGCAAATGCTCGACGAAGCGGAATCCAAGATTTTTGCCATTGCCGAAGAAGGCTCGCGTGGTGCGCAGGGCTTCCTGGCGATTCAGCCGCTGCTCACGCAAGTCGTGGAGCGTATCGACGAACTATACAACCGCGACAGCACCAGTGACATTACCGGTGTGCCGACAGGCTTTATTGACCTCGACAAGATGACTTCCGGCCTGCAGCCAGGAGATCTGATCATTGTCGCGGGTCGTCCTTCGATGGGTAAAACCGCGTTTTCCATCAACATCGGTGAAAACGTTGCCATCGACAGCGGGTTGCCGGTTGCTGTGTTCTCCATGGAAATGGGCGGCGCTCAGCTCGCGATGCGTATGTTGGGCTCGGTAGGCCGTCTTGACCAGCATCGTCTGCGTACCGGCCGTCTGATTGATGAAGACTGGCCACGCCTGACGCACGCCATTCAGAAGATGAACGATGCGCAGTTCTACATCGATGAAACCCCGGCATTGAGCCCGATTGAGTTGCGTGCACGCTCGCGTCGTCTGGCGCGCCAATGCGGTAAGCTCGGCCTTATCATCATCGACTACTTGCAACTGATGTCCGGTAACGGCGGCAGCAACAGTGGTGAAAACCGCGCCTCCGAAATTTCCGAAATTTCGCGAAGCCTGAAGGGCCTCGCCAAAGAGCTGAATTGTCCGGTGATCGCTTTGTCCCAGTTGAACCGTGCGCTGGAACAGCGCCCGAACAAACGTCCAGTGATGTCCGACTTGCGTGAATCCGGCGCTATCGAGCAGGATGCTGACGTTATTTTGTTCATTTACCGGGATGAAGTTTACAATCCGGATTCGCCAGACAAAGGCACCGCCGAAATTATCATCGGTAAGCAACGTAACGGCCCGATCGGCAGTATTCGCCTTGCCTTCCTGGGGCAATTTACCAAGTACGACAACTACGTCGGTAGTCTGGCCTCGCCATACGGCGGCGACTGACATCCTGACGCTTGGGTTCATCTTCGGGGTTGCCCGGGTGGACAAATGCAGGCAATGAAGGTCGTCGACAAGGCGACCCTTATTGTGTAAGTGCAGCACTAATTAATCATAAGAGAGTGGAACATGTTTGGACGCCTGATGCCCACCGAGGGCAAATTTTTTGATCTCTTCAACCAGCACGCTGAATTGGGCGTGAAATGTGCCAAGGAAATGGTCGCATTGATGACCAATTTTGACGATCTGGAAATTCGCGTGCATGCGATCGAGACCCTGGAAAAGCAGGCCGATAAAGTTACTCACAATACGATTGAGTTGCTGCACAAGACCTTCATCACACCACTTGATCGCGACGACATCCACCAGCTGATTACGCGCATGGATGACATCCTCGACTTGCTGGAAGATGGCGCTCAAACCATTTCGCTTTACGACATCAAGGCTATTACGCCTGAAGCCAAGCGCCTGGCGGAACTCTGCCTGGCCTGTGCAGAGAAGGTCAAGGCAGCTGTCGGCCTGCTGCACAACATGGACAACTCGCGTCAGATCCTTGCCATTTGCGAAGAAATCGACCGTTTCGAATCCGATGCCGATCATGTCATGCGTGCTGCGATGTCTAAATTGTTCCGCGATGAGCCGGACGTGCGCAATCTGATCAAGCTCAAGGCGATTTACGAAATTCTGGAAACCGTTACCGACCGTTGCGAAGACGTCGCCAACATCATCGAAGGCATCATCGTTGAAAATGCCTGATTTTCACCATTAAGCGCCATTGATTGCGCCGGGTTGCAATGCCCGCGCAATCCGATGTTGCCGATGCCTCTCAAGATAACGGTTCATTCATGCATACAGTTCAAATTAGTTTTCACATCCTTGCGTTGTTGATTGTCCTGGCGCTGCTGTTCGATTTCATGAACGGTTTCCATGACGCGGCAAATGCGATTGCGACGGTCGTCTCCACCGGCGTATTGCGTCCGCAGACTGCGGTGGCAATGGCGGCATTCTTCAATCTGGCCGCGGTATTCGTCTTTCACCAGCTTAATGTCGCCGCTTCGGTGGGTAAGGGTACGATTGATCCGGCCGTAGTCGATCACGTGGTGGTGTTCGGCGCGTTGATCGGCGCGATTTTCTGGAATCTGGTGACCTGGTACTACGGTATTCCGTCGTCGTCATCGCATGCACTGATCGGCGGCCTGGTCGGCGCTGCAGTAGCCAAGGCGGGCACCGGTTCGCTGGTGGCTTCCGGCCTGATCAAGATCATCATCTTCATCGTGCTCTCGCCGTTGCTGGGTTTCATTCTTGGCTCCATCATGATGTTGCTGGTGTCGTGGATTTTTGTACGTTCGACGCCGCGCAAGATTGACGGCTGGTTCCGCCGTGCACAGCTGCTGTCAGCATCCATGTATAGCCTTGGCCATGGTGGCAATGACGCGCAAAAAACAATCGGCATCATTTGGATGCTGCTCATCGCGGCAGGATATTCGGGCACTGACAATCCGCCGATGTGGGTCATCATCAGCTGCTATTGCGCGATTAGCCTGGGTACCTTGTTTGGTGGGTGGCGCATCGTCAAAACCATGGGCCAGAAGATCACCAAGCTCAAGCCGGTCGGCGGCTTTTGCGCAGAAACCGGTGGCGCCATCACGCTGTTCATCGCAACCGCAATGGGCGTGCCGGTCTCGACGACACACACCATCACCGGCGCCATCGTCGGCGTGGGCGCATCGCACAAGATGTCGGCAGTGCGCTGGGGGGTAGCGGGCAATATCGTCTGGGCATGGATTTTCACGATTCCCGCGTCGGCATTTGTTGCTGCGATCGCGTGGTGGGTCGGCATGCATATTCTGTAAGCTGAATTCTTCAATTCTCCGCATTCTCCGGATAACAAAAAAGCCACCTTACGGTGGCTTTTTTGTTTGCTGCGGATGTTTCTGCCTATCTTGCTAGACGAATAATTACAAGACGTCGCTGGCGTGATCTGCCAGACGTGAGCGTTCGCCGCGCGCCAAGGTGACATGGCCGCTATGCGACCAGCCCTTGAAACGATCAACCACGTAGGTCAGACCGCTGGAGCCTTCAGTCAGGTAAGGTGTGTCGATCTGTGCAATGTTGCCGAGACAGACGATCTTGGTACCCGGACCTGCACGGGTGACCAGCGTCTTCATCTGTTTTGGCGTCAGGTTTTGCGCCTCGTCGATGATCAGGAACTTGTTGACGAAGGTGCGGCCGCGCATGAAGTTCAGTGACTTGATCTTGATGCGCGAGCGGATCAGGTCTTGCGTCGCCGCACGGCCCCATTCGCCGGCGTCGCCGTCGGACTTGTTCAATACTTCCAGATTGTCGTCGAAGGCACCCATCCAAGGCCCCATCTTTTCTTCTTCCGTACCAGGCAAGAAGCCAATGTCTTCGCCCACCGGTACCGTGACGCGGGTGACGATGATTTCATTGTAGTTCTTGGTTTCCAGTACTTGCGCCAGGCCTGCTGCCAACGCCAGCAGGGTCTTGCCGGTACCGGCCTGGCCGAGCAGTGTAACGAAGTCGCACTCCGGATTCATCAGCAGGTTCAGCGCGAAGTTCTGTTCACGGTTACGCGCCGTGATGCCCCAGACGCTGTTCTTGGTGTGGCCGTAATCGCGCAGCGTTTGCAGGACGGCAGTCTTGCCGTTGATCTGCGTGACCTGACCGTAGAAGGCAGGCTCGCCGTTCTTCGGCTCGATGAAGACAAACTGGTTCATCAACATCGATGGCACGTGAGGGCCGGTCACACGATAGAACGTGCAGCTGGTGCCGTGCTTGTTTTCCTGCCACGATTCCATGCCCTTGCCATGCTTGTTCCAGAAGTCGTCCGGCAGTTGCTGAATGCCCGAATACAGCAGATCGGTATCTTCCAGCACGTGATCGTTGAAATAATCTTCCGCGGGCAAACCAATCGCGCGTGCTTTGATGCGCATGTTGATGTCTTTCGACACCAGCACCACAGGGCGCTCGGGATGCTGTTGATCCAGGGCGCGTACCACGCCGAGAATTTGATTGTCGGCTTTGCCTTCCGGCAGGCCTTCCGGAAGCTTGGCGTTTTGCAGTTTGGTCTGGAAGAACAGGCGGCCCTTGGCATCCTTGTTCCCCAGTTTTGACAGCGGGATGCCAAGGTCGATCGCATCTTCAGCGATGTCGCTGACCAGCGCGTCGAGCGAGCGGGAAATCTGGCGCGCATTGCGAGCGACTTCCGACATGCCCTTCTTGTGGTTGTCCAGCTCTTCCAGCGTGATCATCGGCAGATAGATGTCGTGTTCCTCAAAACGGAACAGCGAAGTCGGATCATGCATCAGTACGTTGGTGTCCAGCACGAACAGTTTTGACATGCCGAGCTTGTCGGCGGTGCGGCTGGTGGTCGATTTTGCACGCGATTCAACGGCCTTCGGCGCTGCGCGTGGTTTTTCGACCGGGCTCTTGCCGGTGATCTTGGCTTGTGGCGCCTGCGGTTGCGGAATCGCCTTGGCGACAGCAGGAAGGGCTGCAGGTGCGACAGGTTCTACTAATGCGATATGTGGTTTGACAGGTTTACCGCGTTCGGCCTTGGGATAGTCTTTGGGTGCTAATAAAGCAGCTGGTTTACTCGGCAGTTTGGGCAGGGGCATCAGAACCTCGGTAGTGAATGGAGAAAAAATGCCGCTTTGTCAGAGCGAACAGGTACTGCAGGAGGAACAAACAACGAAGGACGGCTGCCGCTAATAAAACCCTTCTTGGTACAGGCATGCATCGCCGACGGATGCAGGAAAAGAGGAAGGAGGGCTTGATTAGTGGAAGAACTAAGGGCGTTGAACAAGACACCGTCAGTGGAGTGATGCGGCGCTGCCATCGGCGTCGGGCTGGCAGCGCTAAATTGCAAAGTAAAAAAGCCGTTTTGGCAGGTTCGCGACCTGATCCAAAAACGGCTTCTCAAAAACGGTTTTCTATTTGAATTCAAAGGCTTATCTAAAATAACCGCATCTTTCGGCTCGCCGCGGCAAAATGGCTCTTCAGATCGATTTTGCCGCTGCTCCGGGAAACGTCATCCGTCGTGGGGAAACGTTTCTTAAGCAATTGTCTTCACAAAATTCAGCACCTCGTCGACATGCGATGGCACCTTCACTCCACGCCATTCTTTCACCAATGTGCCCGCGCCGTCAATCACAAACGTAGTACGTTCAACGCCGCGAACTTTTTTGCCGTACATGTTCTTCATTTTCATGACGTCGAACATGATGCACATTGTTTCATCAGGGTCGGAGATCAGCTCAAAAGGCATGTCCAACTTGGCTTTGAAACCTTCGTGCGACTTCAGGCTGTCACGGCTGATGCCAAAAATTTCCGTATTGTGCTTCTGGAATTCCGGATACTTGTCGCGGAATTCGAGGCCCTCGGTCGTACAGCCTGGCGTGTTGTCTTTTGGATAAAAGTACAGCACCAGATTCTTGCCCTTGTAGTCGGACAGCGAGAAGGTCTTGCCGCTGGTCATCGCTGCGGAAAAGTCAGGCACGGTCTTGTTCAGTATGGATGGTGTGTCGTCAGTCAAAATAGCGCCCCGAGGTAAGTGTTCGTATGGTGTTGTCGAGAGTGATGGCAATCATGCCGCCTGCAGGATCATGTCTCCGGAGCGTCCCGGCAATTCGCCCCAGGCGATGGGAAGAATCGGCAAGACATCGTCTTTCACGGTCTGGTAGTAGTCGCCCATGGAGACCAGATCGTAACCCTGCGCGCGCCAGCCAAGCAGCAATTGCTCGAAGATGGGGGCAAGTTTCTGTCCTTCAAGTTCGGCGTGCAGTGTAAAGACGTGGTCCCGCGTTTGTCGCTCGGTCAGTCGTAACAGCATAGCTGCGACATTTGACGTATCCATGACAACGCCGTTAATGGTGCGTCCGAGCAGTTCGTCCAGCGTTGGCAAGGTGGTCGGCAGTTGCACGCAGGACGAGGTCTTGCCGTTCACGGACAAGCGATGCGGGCCGGCAGAGGCATCTTCCAGCGAACCGTCTTCCTTCAACACGGCGCGTCCGTCGGACGAGTAGGCGATGCCGAATTCGTCCAACTGTGCGAACGCATAATCGTTCATCTGCCAGCCGGCGGCCCCATGCGTAACAGGTGTGTGGCCGAAGATGTCATGGAAGCGCGCATACGAACGCTGCATGACTTCCTGCGTCCACGCCGCGTCGCGGATGCGTACATTGTCTTGCCAGACGCGGTGGTCCCAGGTGTGGATGCCGCATTCGAAGCCGGCATCACGTACCGCACGCATGTAATTGCCGCAGGTCTTGCCGATATCCGGTGCCGGCAGCAGGGTCCCGTACATCAGCGTCTTGATGCCGTAATGTTCGACCACTGAGGTGCGCGATACCTTGCTGAAGAAGCCGGGGCGGAATACTTGTTTCAATGCCCATCCGGTGTGGTCGGGACCGAGCGAAAACAGGAAGGTCGCGTTGGCGCCGTGACGCAGCAGTTGCTGAACCAGATTGGGAACGCCTTCGCGTGTGCCGCGATAGGTATCGGCGTCAATTTTGAGAGTGATCTGAGGCAAGGCGTCTTGCTTTCTTGATGGGGAAAATGATCGGTGCCTGCCGTGAAGAAAAGCGAAAGGCAGATCCAGTTGCCGGATGACTAAATTGTGGCACGAAAGGCGCAGCGAATAAACCCATTTTGAGGATTCATTCGTATTTGCTCAAGATGCCGGGGAGAGCGAGAGGAGGGCAGTACGAAAAAACAGCGTGACCCCCGTGAATGGATAACGGGTGCAGAAATGAAAAAAGGATCCGCCCGAATGAGCGAATCCTTTTCTGTCAGCCTGTCTGAATGCTTAGTCGACCAGTGCGCGCGCTTCGGCGACTTGACCGCGGTAAGCGTCGAAAATATTGCGCAGGGTGTCGGCCATGGTGAAGGTCGGCTTCCAATTCAGTTCTTCGCAGGTGTTGGTGATCTTCGGCACGCGATTCTGCACGTCCTGATAGCCCTTGCCGTAGTAAGCAGTAGAAGTGGTTTCCACCAGTTTCACCTGCTTGGCGGAATCGGCGTATTCAGGATATTCAGCCGCCAGTTTCAACATCATGTCGGCCAGATCCTTGATCGAATAGTTGTTGATCGGGTTGCCGATGTTGTAGATCTTGCCGGTAGCGATGCCGCCTTCGTTGGCGATGATCTTCATCAGAGCATCGATACCGTCATCGATGTAAGTGAAGGCGCGCTTTTGCTGGCCGCCGTCAACCAGCGAGATGTTCTCGCCGCGGACGATGTGACCGAAGAATTGCGTCACGACGCGCGAGCTGCCTTCTTTCGGTGTGTGGATCGAATCCAGGCCAGCGCCGATCCAGTTGAACGGACGGAACAGGGTGAAGTTCAGGTTGTCTTCCATGCCGTAGCCCCAGATCACGCGATCCATGAGCTGCTTGGAGCAGGAGTAGATCCAGCGCGGCTTGTTGATCGGGCCGCAGATCAGTTCGGACTCTTCGGAATCGAATTCGTCGTCATGGCACATGCCATAAACTTCTGAAGTCGATGGGAACACCAGATGTTTGCCGTACTTGGCGGCTGCACGCACGATAGGAAGGTTGGCTTCGAAGTCCAGTTCGAACACGCGCAGCGGTTTGTTGACGTAGGTCGACGGCGTCGCGATAGCGACCAGGGGCAGGATCACATCGCACTTCTTGACGTGGTACTCAACCCATTCCTTGTTGATCGTGATGTCGCCTTCAAAGAAGTGCATACGCGACTTGTACGCCTCGTTTTCCAGAATGTCGGTGATACGGTCGGTCATCATGTCCATGCCATAGACGTGCCAGTCTGTGGTTTCCAGAATGCGCTTGGACAAGTGGTGGCCGATGAAGCCGTTGACGCCGAGGATGAGGACTTTTTTCATAATAGGTGGACGGCTTAGACAGCCATGTATTTCAGATAATTGTTAAGAGAGACATCCTGATCATTGATCTGGATGCCCAGGATTTGCAGATAGTTGCCGTCGCCGCAGCGTGCGTAGAGGCGGCCGCCTTCAAAGAACTTGTCTTGTGCGCCGTGCGACCTTTCCAGTGTCGGACGGGCAGAGGCCGGGACCATTCGCGTTCTCACCAGCGTGATTTTATCACCTGAGATTTCTTCAAAGGCGCCGGGATAAGGAGGCGCGACTGTTCTGACCAGATTATGCACGTGTTGTGCAGGTTTTTTCCAGTCGATACGGCCATCTTCCGGCTTGCGACCACCGAAGTAACTGCCCTTGGTCAGATCGTTCGGCAGCTTGGGAGTACGTCCGGCCAGCATCAGCGGCAGAACACGCCACAAGGTTTGCTCGGCAGCAACGACCACCTTGCCGAAGACCTCGAAAGCGGTATCGTCGGGCAAGATCGGTACGGCGGTTTGCGCGACGATGGCGCCGGCATCCGGCTTGGCCGCCATTTCGTGGAGTGTGGCACCGGTTTCTGTTTCACCGTGCAAAACCGCCCAGTTGATAGGCACGCGACCGCGGTATTTCGGCAGCAGCGAACCGTGCATGTTGTAGGCGCCTTGCTTGGCCAGCGCCAGCAGGTTCACCGGCAGCATGTGGCGATAGTAGAAGCTGAAGATGAAGTCCGGCTGCGCAGCCTGGACTTGCGTCAGCAACTGCGGCGATTTCGGATCTTCCGGCGTGATGTAGGGAATGCCGTATTCACGGCAGACGCTCGCCACCGAGCTGAACCAGATGTTTTCAGTCGGGTTGTCTTCATGCGTGACCACCAGCGACACGCGTACACCGCGCGCCAGCAAGACTTTCAGGCAGCGGACGCCGACATCGTGATAGGCAAAGACGACGGCGTTCATGAGCTTTGCTTGTCCTCGCCAGACGATTGCTCAAGAATCGCCTGCACTACATAGCGAGGACGCGCGCGCACTTGCAGGTAGATGCGGCCGATGTATTCGCCGAGAAGGCCGATGCCGAACAGGATCACGCCGATCAGGAAGAAAGTGATGGCAAACAGCGTAAACACGCCTTGTACTTCTGCGCCGAGAATGAAGCGGCGAATCACCATCAGGATGAACAGCGCGGCTGAGGCGAATGACAGACCGATACCCAGCAGCGAGAAGAACTGCAGCGGCACCAGCGAGAAACCCGTGACCAGGTCGAAATTGAGGCGGATCAGGCTGTACAGGGAGTACTTCGACTCGCCGGCCGAGCGCTCTTCGTGTTCGACGATGATTTCCGTCGGCTTGCGCGCAAATGTGTAAGCCAGTGCAGGTACAAAAGTATTCACTTCGCTGCATTGGTTGACGAGGTCGATCACATTGCGGCCGTAGGCGCGCAGCATGTTGCCCTGGTCGGTCATCTTGATGCGTGTGATTTTTTCGCGCAGATGATTCATGGCCTTCGAAGCCCAGGTGCGCCATGCCGAATCCTGGCGTTGGCGGCGAATCGAGCCGACGTAGTCGTAGCCTTCGCGCATTTTGGCAACCAGGTTGCCGATTTCTTCCGGCGGGTTTTGCAAGTCGGCATCGAGCGTGACGACGATGTCGCCGCGCGTCGCTTCAAAGCCTGCCAGGATGGCCATGTGCTGGCCGTAATTGCCATTGAACAGCACAACGCGAGTCACGTCCGGGCGGGCGCGATACTGGTCGGCCAGAATGGCGGGTGACTTGTCGCGGCTGCCGTCGTTGACGTAGATGACTTCATACGCGATACCGAGCGCGTCGAGCGCCGGATAGAGGCGGGCGAACAGCTTGGCAAGGCCGGATTCCTCGTTATATACGGGGATGACGACGGAAAGTTCTGGTTTCATCAAAGCCTGATAATGAAAATTGCTGTACTGAAAGCGATAATGTAATGCATGCAAGCCGCGTACCACCGATCAAGCGGCAGTTTGTGGCGACGAGCTGTCCGGAATATTGCCATCCGGACACGCTCACGACGCCATGCGGGCCGTCAAATTATGCGAGCACGGATTTTACCGCGCCGACCGCACGCTCGACATCTTCTTTACTCATTGCAGTAAACATCGGCAGCGACACGATCAGGCGGCCAACGCGTTCGGCGATCGGGAACATGCCTTCCTTGAAGCCGCGGTCGCGATAGAGCTTGAGCAAGTGGATGGGCGGGTAGTGATAGCCGATGCCGATCTGGCGCTCCATCATTTTTTCCATGAAGGCGGCGCGCGTGATGCGCTCCGGCAGTACCAGCTGGAACATGTGCCAGTTGCTGTTTTCGAAATCAGCCACCGGCAATTGCGCACCGGTCTGGGCTTCGAAATCCGGGCCGAACACCTCGAAGTAGTGTTTTGCCAGGCCGCGGCGCTTCTCGGTAATGGCATCGATGTGTGCGAACTGGCCGAGGCCGATGGCGGCTGCGACGTCGGTCATGTTGAATTTGCCACCCAGCACGTCGACTTCCAGCCCATCGAAACCGCTGCGAGTCACGCCTTGCAGGCGATATTTTTCAGCCAGGCGCGCTTCATCAGCATTGTTGACGACCAGGCAACCGCCTTCGGAGCTGGTGACGTTTTTGTTGGCCTGAAAGCTGAACGAGACGAAATCGCCGAATGCGCCGATGCGCTTGCCTTTCCAGGTCGAGCCCAGCGCCTGGGCTGCATCTTCAATGACACGCAGATTGTGCTTCTTCGCGATGGCATACAGGCGGTCCATGTCGACCGGCAGACCGGACAGATAGACTGGGATAACCGCCTTGGTGCGCGGCGTGATGGCCGCTTCAAGTTTGTCGAGATCGATGTTGCGCGTGACCGGATCGATATCCGCGAACACCGGCGTGGCGCCGGTTTCGATGATCACGTTGGCAGTCGCTACCCACGAGATCGGTGTCGTGATGACCTCGTCGCCGGCGCCGATACCGGCGATGCGCAAGGCGATTTCCATGGTGCAGGTACCGGAATTGAAGGTGCGCACGATGCGGCCGTCCAGATAATCGGACAAGGCCTTTTCGAAAGCCTGCACCTTGGGGCCGCTGGTGATCCATCCGGAGCGCAGTACGTCGCCGACAGCGGCGATCGTGGCTTCATCAATGGTCGGTTTGGAAAATGGTAAAAACGACTGGGTCATGGAATGCTCACAATGAATCGGATAAAAGTCGGTAAAGATTCGTATCCGGGTCTGAAAATGAAATGCTGTCAATGTTGCGGCTTAAAGCGGCATCAGGCGCCTACATACCGGCGCGTATCGACATATATTCGACGCGTATTGTAAATCAGCCAATTCACGCTGGTCAGCAAATTAGCTGCGGGTCAGCAGGACGACGCCGACAATGATGACACCGATCGCCAGCAAGCGCTGTGCCGACACGGCTTCGCCAAGGAAATACCAGGCGCCGATGGCATTGATGATATAGCCCAGAGACAGCAAAGGATAGGCGACGGTCACATCGACGCGCGACAGGCCTATGATCCACACGCCGACCGAAATGACATAGCAGGTCAGGCCGCCGATGATCGGCAATTGCGTTGCCAGCTTGATGCCCGTCGAGAACCAGTTTTCGGCCGTCAGGTGGATGGCGCCGACGGCGTTGGTGCCCGCTTTCAGCAATAGCTGGGCGACGGCGTTCAGGCAGATGCCGACAAAAATGAAGCCGAAAGTAGCGAGATTCATGAAGTTGCTTTCTTGTTATTTATTCTGGCCCGAGCCGTCAGGATTATTGGCGACGATCACGCGACGCGGATCTTGCCCGATCAGGCGCATAGGAACACCTCGCTGCTTCAGGTCGGCATAGATGGCCGGATCCATGATCGCGATGTCTTTCTTGCCGGCAGTATGGTCGGAGACCCATTGCGCGACGAACGCATCAACAGTCGGCAGCCATAACTGAGGCTCTTGCTTCAGGCCGAATTCCATCTCGTCGGCATGGCGCACCAGTGTCATCGTACGTTGCAGATAAAAGGGCAGCGCCTGCTCGTAACGACCGACCAGGTACATCGGCGTTTCCGGTGTCAGCTCTGCTTGCAGTGCCGGCACGTAGTCGATACCTGCCGAATAGCGGCCTTGCGGGTCGTGGCCCAGCATCAGCAACTGACCGCTGATGAAGGCGCCGGCTGCCAGGCACACCATGGCCAGATCTTTTTGGCTGCGCGCGAAACGGATAGCCAGCACCGCACCGATAAAGGCAGTGATCGTTGCAGCGTAAATCCACGGCACGTGTGCCGTCACCAGCGGCAGCGAGTAAGCATCCTTGGCCAGCGCCGGGACACGCGGGATGAAGGCCATGGCGATGGCGCAGGGAACCGCCACGATCGATGCCGACAAGACGATGGCTTTGAACGTTGCACGCTCCAGATAGCAGGCAATCAGCAACGCCAGAGTCGGGAAGATCGGCAAGATGTACGACGGCAGCTTCGAACTTGAAATGCTGAAGAACACAAAGATGAAGACCGACCAGATCAGCAGCATCTTGCGCGGCTGGAATTTGCCGCTCGACAAGCTGCTGAAGCTGCTCCCGCTGTGTTCCTCGCGTGTACCTGTCAGCAAACTTTGTACGAATACGCCGAGCCACGGAATGATGCCCAGCAGCAGGATAGGAATGAAGTAATACCAAGGCCCGGTGCGGCTATGAATCTTGGTTGTGAAGCGCTGAAAATGTTCGTGGATGAAAAAAAATTGCGGAAATTCAGGATTCTTCATCGACACCAGTACAAACCACGGCGTACAGATGGCGAAAAACAGGATCAGGCCCTTGATCAGATGCAGCCGTTTCCAGATAGCCCAGTCGCGCGAAAACAGCGTGTACAGCACCAGCACTGCGCCCGGCAAGACGATGCCGATCAGTCCTTTGGACAACACTGCCAATGCCATGCCGACCCAGCACAGCAACATCCAGTTGCGCTGTTCGTCGCGGTTGGCGTCATTGCGCTGAGCCAGCAACAGGGCGCAGACGCTCAGCGTCATCATTGCCGCCAGGCCCATGTCCAGCGTGTTGATGTGACCCATGCCGGCCCAGAAGAAGCTCGATGCCAGCACCAGCGGTGCATAGAAGCCAACGCGGTCGTTGAACACACGGCGACCTGTGTAAGCAACCATGCCGATGCCGAACAGGCCGCACAGGCCCGTCCACAGGCGCGCCTGCCATTCACCGAGACCGAACAGTTCGAAGGTGATCGCATTCATCCAGGTTTGCAGCGGCGGCTTTTCGAAGTACTTGATGCCGTTCAGGCGTGTCGTGATCCAATCCTGGGTTGCTACCATTTCGCGCGCCATTTCGGCGTAGCGGCCTTCGTCGGTCGGCACCAGAGTGCGGGCGCCCAGCATGTAGAACCAGACCAGCAGGAAGAGGATGAGCAGCGTCCAGACGAACGCCTTGGATTTATACAGTTCGCGCATCAGGCGAGGTCCTTAGTAAAAGCGGTGCAAAAAGCAGGTGATGAAACGGTAAAAGCGATGATTCGGATCAGCGAAGCCGATTTGAGTTCAGCCGGCATAGGTATTTTCCAGCGGCCGGTACTTGCGCGCGCGGGAGGGCTATGATGTTGGGTTCAGTGTTCAATAATGAGCGCCAGCGCTACTTTTCGGCCTTCCGCCATCAGGATGTTATAGGTCCGGCAAGCGGCCTGATTGTCCATGCATTCCACGCCGATACGGCGTGCAGTCAGGGAGGTCGTCAGCTTGGGATGCACGAAACGTTGGCGCTTCCCGGTGCCGAGAATGACGACGTCCGGCTGGGTCGCATCGATCTGCTCGAAATGCGCCGCGGTCAATTGGTCGAACGCCGGCACTGGCCAGGCTACCGGGGGTGTTTCCGGCAAGACAAGCAAACTATGGTCGAAACGGGCGGCATTGATTTCGACGCCGTTGTCGTCATAGGAGGTGACGGTCTGGTATTGCTGGGTTTCTGTGGAATGGAGCTTCATGGCGCGCAGTGTCGAATCGCCGTTCGCGGCAGAGCGGTCAGGCAAATATCGGCAATAAGGTCTTAAAGTGCTGCATTGTAGCGTTTTCCTGTTCCGGACTCTGTTTTATTCATTGATAAAATAGAGGGCTTTCGGCAAAATGGCCGGTTCCGGCGGCTCGGCCGGGCTGGCCTGCTTGGCTCATTCAAAGGATTTGTACTGTGCGACCGATTCAAAAATCGAAAAAACTGGCGGATGTCTGTTACGACATCCGTGGACCCGTGCTGGAAAAAGCGCGCCAGATGGAAGAAGAAGGCCACAAGATCATCAAACTGAACATCGGCAATCTGGCCGCCTTCGGTTTCGATGCGCCGGACGAAATCGTGCAGGACATGATCCGCAACATGGGTAATGCCTCCGGCTACACCGATTCCAAGGGTTTGTTTGCGCCGCGCAAATCGGTCATGCATTACACCCAGCAAAAGAATATCCAGGGCGTCACCATTGATGACATCTACCTCGGCAACGGTGCATCCGAGCTGATCGTCATGAGCGTCAACGCCTTGCTCAATACCGGCGACGAAGTGTTGGTGCCGTCGCCTGACTATCCGCTGTGGACTGCCGCAGTCAGCCTGTCGGGCGGCACGCCTGTGCACTATGTCTGCGACGAGCAGGCAGGTTGGCAACCGGACATTGACGACATCAAGAAAAAGATCACGTCCAATACCAAGGCCATCGTCGTCATCAATCCGAACAATCCGACCGGCGCGCTCTACAGCACCGACGTGCTCAAGGAAATCGTCGAAGTCGCACGCCAGCATCAACTGATCATCCTGGCCGACGAAATCTACGACAAGGTCTTGTACGATGGTCACACGCATACCTCGCTGGCATCGCTGGCGGACGATGTGCTGTTCATCACGTTCAACGGCTTGTCCAAGAACTACCGCTCCTGCGGCTATCGCGCCGGCTGGATGGTCGTATCAGGTGAAAAGAAGCACGCCAAGGACTACATCGAAGGCCTCAACATGCTGGCCTCCATGCGCCTGTGCGCCAATGCGCCGGGACAATACGCAATCCAGACCGCATTGGGCGGCTATCAAAGTATCAATGACCTGGTTGGCCCGACAGGTCGTCTGACCAAGCAGCGCGATCTCGCGCACAAGCTGTTGACGGATATACCCGGTGTGACCTGCGTCAAGCCGAAGTCGGCGCTGTACATGTTCCCGCGTCTTGATCCGGCGGTTTACCCGATCAAGGACGATCAGGAGTTCGCTTACGAATTGCTGGCCGAAGAGAAAGTACTGATCGTGCAGGGCACCGGTTTCAATTGCCCGACGCCGGATCACTTCCGGGTGGTGTTCCTGCCCAACACGGACGATCTGACCGAATCGATGGGACGCATTGCGCACTTCCTCGAAGGGTATCGCCGCCGTCACGGCACGGCCTGAATCCGGCAGCGTAATTTAGCAGCGCAGTAACGTGAAGTATTCAAGCCGGTTTCTCCGCGGCGTGGCGGGGAAGGCCGGCAGTTCCAGTTTTACCGCAGTACCCGTCATGGAATCGTCATGACGGCATTTTTAGCATGTTTATTAACCACGAAGACATTATGAAATCCATCAAAGTAGGTTTGCTCGGCATCGGCACCGTGGGTTCCGGTACTTTCAATGTATTGAAGCGCAATCAGGAAGAAATTGCGCGGCGCGCAGGACGCGGCATTGAAATTACCATGGTGGCCGATCTGAACACAGAGCGCGCCACCGAGCTGACCAATGGACAAGTCAAGGTGGTTAACGACGCCAATCTGGTCGTCAACGATCCGGACATCGATATCGTCATCGAACTGATCGGCGGCTACGGCCTCGCCAAGGATCTGGTTCTGAAGGCGATCGCCAACGGTAAGCACGTGGTGACGGCCAACAAGGCGCTGATTGCCACACACGGCAATGAGATCTTCAAGGCAGCTCAGGAAAAAGGCGTCATGGTCGCGTTTGAAGCGGCGGTGGCCGGCGGTATCCCGATCATCAAGGCATTGCGTGAAGGCCTGACCGCCAACCGCATCCAATGGATCGCCGGCATCATCAACGGCACCACCAACTTCATCCTGTCCGAAATGCGTGACAAGGGCCTGGACTTCGACGTCGTGCTGAAAGAAGCGCAACGTCTGGGCTATGCAGAAGCCGATCCGACCTTCGACATCGAAGGCGTAGACGCTGCGCACAAGCTGACCATCATGGCCTCGATCGCTTTTGGTATTCCTGTGCAGTTCGACAAGGCACACGTGGAAGGCATCACCAAGCTGCAGGCAACTGATATCCGCTATGCCGAGCAACTCGGCTATCGTATCAAGCTGCTGGGCATCACACGTCAGACCGCCAACGGTATTGAGTTGCGCGTGCATCCGACGCTGATTCCATCGGGCCGCCTGATCGCCAATGTGGAAGGTGCGATGAACGCCGTGATGGTGCGCGGCGATGCCGTCGGTGAGACGCTTTACTATGGTAAGGGCGCAGGCTCCGAGCCGACCGCTTCGGCCGTGATCGCCGATCTGGTCGACATCACCCGCCTGGCGACAGCCGATCCGGAACACCGCGTGCCTTACCTGGCGTTCCAGCCGCACGCTATGGCAAGCACTCCCGTGTTGCCGATCCAGGACGTCACTACCAGCTACTATCTGCGCATGCACGTGGCCGACAAGCCGGGCGTACTGGCGGACGTCACACGCATCCTGGCGGACTCGTCGATTTCCATCGATGCCATGCTGCAAAAGGAACCGTCGGAAGGCGAAACGCAAACCGATATCATCATGCTCACGCACCAGACACAAGAGCGCAACATCGAGGCTGCCATCGCCAAGATCGAAGCCTTGTCGACGGTCGTTGGCACGGTGATGAAGATTCGTCTGGAAGAGTTGGGTTAAAAATCTGAACAGTCGGCATGCAGGTGAAAAAGGAGTCTTCGGACTCCTTTTTTATTTGCGGATCGCAAGTCTGTTGACGGCACCGTTGCACCAACGGAAAAGGGCACCGAAGTGCCCTTTTTCGTAACGCGTTGCGACAGTCGCAAATTATTTTTTCGTCTCAGGAATCTTGTAGTCGCAGACGGCTTGCACCATGGCTTCTGCAACGGACAGAGGCTTGGGTTTGACGAACTGCATGTTTTTCAGCGCATCGGAATGATCGCGGCTTTCGCCTTTGCCGTCGTTTTCGGCGTAGATGATTTCTTTCGTCAGTTTCAGTGTCTGATCTTTGCAGTTGTATTGATGCATGTCCTTGTAGGACTTCAACGTCGGAAAGCCGCTTTCGTTGTTGGGGCGAGCTTCCTTGAAGTTCCATATCGCCCATGCTTCGCGAATGCCCTTGGTTTCCTTGATGGAATCCACATCAATTGAAAGCTCCGCCTGATCGGAACCACCCAGGCTTTGCCAGTTTTCCGCGTGCGCGGCACCGGCGCTGATCAGGCACAACATCAAAATCCATTTTTTCATCATGTATCCATTTCTGTTCAGATTGGAGCGCGTGCATGGCATTGCCGCCGGCGTCCGTGAGTGAATATGCAGAGAAAGCCGCATCTGCATACGCTTCAGGGCAGTCAGCATAGCGTGCCGGGCGGTTGCTTACAACCCCGGTAACGTTTTATTTCACTTCGTCAAATCGGTGCTGCGTCAGTCTGCACATGCCCGAAAATCCTGGCCCCCGGCGACGAGCCAGCTATAATGACGGTCTTCGTGCAACCTGCTGCAAGACTTATCTCCTATACGCTATGCAATACGTTTCCACTCGCGGTCACTCTGCTACACCATCTTTTTCCGAAATCCTGCTGGGCGGCCTCGCACCGGACGGCGGTCTGTATCTGCCGGCTGACTATCCGCAAGTGACCGGCACCGAGTTGGATCAATGGCGCAAGCTGTCGTATGCCGATCTGGCGTACGAAGTCCTGAAAAAGTTTGCCACCGACATTCCCGATGCCGATCTCAAAGCGCTGACGCACAAGACCTATACGGCGGACGTCTATCGCAACACGCGCGCAGGCGAAGACGCATCGCAGATCACTCCCTTGCGCACGTTGGAAGACAAGGACGGCAAGAAGCTGGTGCTGCAAGGTTTGTCAAACGGTCCGACGCTGGCGTTCAAGGACATGGCCATGCAGTTGCTGGGCAATCTGTTCGAATATGCGCTGGCAAAGAAGAACGCCGAGCTCAACATCGTCGGCGCCACGTCGGGTGACACCGGCAGTGCGGCCGAATACGCCATGCGCGGCAAGAAGGGCATTCGCGTCTTCATGCTGTCGCCGCACAAGAAGATGAGTGCTTTCCAGACTGCGCAGATGTTCAGCCTGCAGGATCCGAATATTTTCAACCTGGCGGTGGAGGGCGTGTTCGACGATTGCCAGGACATCGTCAAGGCGATATCCAACGACCTCGATTACAAAGCCACACAAAAGATCGGTACCGTCAATTCGATCAACTGGGCGCGTGTGGTTGCGCAGGTGGTGTACTACTTCCGTGGTTATCTTTCCGCCACGACCAGCAACGAACAGAAGGTGTCCTTCACCGTCCCGTCGGGAAATTTCGGCAACATCTGCGCCGGGCATATCGCCCGCATGATGGGCCTGCCGATCGACAAACTGGTGGTCGCCACCAACGAGAACGACGTGCTCGACGAATTCTTCCGCACCGGTATTTACCGCGTGCGCAAGTCGGCTGAGACCTACCACACCAGCAGCCCAAGCATGGACATCAGCAAGGCGTCCAACTTCGAGCGTTTCGTCTACGATCTGCTCGGCCGCGACAGTACGCGCGTCAAAGCCTTGTTCCACAAGGTCGAGACAGCAGGGGGCTTCGATCTGACCGGCGCTGCCGGCAGCGATGGCAACGAGTTCTCCAGCGTGATCCGTTATGGTTTTGCCTCGGGTAAATCGACCCATGCCGATCGTCTGGATACCATTCGTTTTGCAGAAAAGACCTACGGCATCACCGTCGATACACATACCGCCGACGGCATCAAGGTCGCACGTGAGAATCTGGCCGAAGGCGTCACCATGATCGTGCTGGAAACCGCACTGCCGGCCAAATTCAACGAAACCATTCGCGAAGCGCTGGGCCGCGATGCCGAACGCCCAGCCGGTTTTGAAAACATTGAAGCGCTGCCGCAGCGTTTTGAAGTGATGCCGGCGGATGCGGCGAAGGTGAAGACTTTCGTTGCCGGGCATACTGGCCTGTAATTCGTCTCCTGCCTTACCGTACGCCGCTGTGTCTTGATGGAAATCGGGATTCAGCGGCGTTTTCATTTCTGCGGCGGAAATTTATTCGATCATCTCCGCCAGTAATTCGGCTGCGCATACGCATGCCTCAGGAAATCAACGAAAGCGCGGATGCGTAATGGCAGATGTCTGCGCTGAGCAAAGACGGCATAAATCGCCGGGGCCGGCGCGATGAACTTGTCCAGAACAGTCACCAGTTCGCCCGATTCAATTGCTGCGCCGACTTCCCACATGGAGCGCCAGGCCAGGCCTTTGCCGTTAAGCGCCCAGTTATGCAGCACCTCACCGTCATTGCAGACCATGTTGCCGCCGACCTTGTACACGCTGACCTTGCCGTGTTGCTTGAGTGTCCAGCCACGCTGACTGCCTTCGCTGCTGATCGCCAGGCAGTTGTGGCGGCTCAGCTCGTCCGGTGTTTGCGGCGTGCCGTGACGGCGCAGATACGCGGGCGCAGCAACGATGACACGATCGTTGTCAGCCAGTTTGACGCTGATCAGGTTGGAGTCGGTCAGATCGGCGATGCGTATGGCGACGTCAATACCTTCGCCGATCAGGTCGACGATGCGGTCATTCAGGTTGAGCGTGAGCGTGACGTCGCGATGTTCCGCCAGGAAAGAGGGCACCAGCGGCGCCACGTGCTGGCGGCCAAAGCCGGCCGGCGCGGAGATCAGCAGGCTTCCGCTGGCCTTGGCGCTGCGTTCCGAGACCGAGGACTCCGCGTCCTCCAGATCGGTCAGGATACGCTGGCAGTCTTCCAGGAAGGCCGTGCCTTCATTGGTCAGCACGATCTTGCGCGTGGTGCGCTGAAGCAACTTGACGCCCAGTCGCTCTTCCAGCGCGTCGAGGCGGCGGCCGATCATGGCGGGGGCGATGCCTTCGGCGCGGGCGGCGGCAGACAGGCTGCCTTTGGCGGCGACATCGACGAAGGTGGAGATTTGCTTGAACTGATCCATAAGGGTACTCTCGAACGCTCTTGGGCTGAGGTGGCCATTATCGGGTCACTTGTGACTAAAACGCAAAGATAAAGTGATAAAACGTTTTACTCATAGTCATTTAGTTTAAATATACTAAGTGCACAAAAATACAATCTGACAATGAATTTTCTTACCTGAATTCTTTACTATTAGGAGCACAGCATGACGCAATTGACACTGCCGGCCGGGATGCAGATTTCTGGTGAAATCAAGCCTGGTTATGAACAGATCCTGACGCCCGACGCGCTGGCGCTGGTAGCAAAATTAAGCCGCGCTTTCGAGTCGCGCCGCCAGGAATTGCTGGCCGCCCGCGTCGAGCGCGTGAAGCGTCTGGACGCCGGCGAGCGTCCAGACTTCCTGCCTGAAACTGCGAACATCCGCAGCGGCGACTGGAAGATCGCTCCGATCCCTGAAGCGCTGAAATGCCGCCGTGTCGAAATCACCGGCCCGGTCGAGCGCAAGATGGTCATCAACGCTTTCAACTCCGGCGCTGACAGCTACATGACCGACTTCGAAGATTCCAACTCGCCGGTCTGGGACAATCAGGTCACCGGCCAGATCAATCTGTTCGACGCGATCCGCCGCACCATTTCGCTGGAGTCGAACGGCAAGAGCTACAAGCTCAACGACAAGATCGCTACGCTGGTGGTGCGTCCACGCGGCTGGCATCTGGACGAGAAGCACGTCACCATCGACGGCAAGCGCATCTCCGGCGGTATCTTCGACTTCGCGCTGTTCCTGTTCCATAACGCCAAAGAACAACTGGCGCGCGGTGCCGGCCCATACTTCTACCTGCCGAAGATGGAGTCGCATCTGGAAGCGCGTCTGTGGAACGACATCTTCGTGATGGCGCAAAACGAAATCGGCCTGCCGCAAGGCACCATCAAGGCGACCGTGCTGATCGAAACGATCACAGCCGCTTTCGAAATGGACGAAATCCTGTATGAGCTGCGCGAGCACAGCTCGGGTCTCAATGCCGGTCGCTGGGATTACATCTTCTCCTGCATCAAGAAGTTCAAGAACGACAAAAACTTCTGCCTGGCCGATCGCGCCAAGGTCACGATGACTGCGCCGTTCATGCGCTCTTACGCGCTGCTGCTGCTGAAGACCTGTCACAAGCGTGGCGCACCTGCTATCGGCGGTATGAGTGCACTGATTCCGATCAAGAACGATCCGGAAAAGAACGCCATCGCCATGCAAGGCATCATCAACGACAAGCGCCGCGATGCCACTGACGGTTACGACGGCGGCTGGGTTGCTCACCCAGGTCTGGTCGAAGCATCGATGAAGGAATTCGTTGCCGTGCTGGGCGACAAGCCTAACCAATTCGAAAAGCAACGTCCTGACGTGGACGTCAAGGCAGAAAATCTGCTCGACTTCCAACCAGAAACACCAATCACCGAAGCCGGCCTGCGTTACAACATCAACGTCGGTATTCACTACCTGGGCGCCTGGCTGGCTGGCAACGGTTGCGTGCCTATCCATAACCTGATGGAAGATGCCGCGACTGCCGAAATCAGCCGCGCGCAAGTCTGGCAATGGATTCGCAGCAGCAAGGGCAATCTGGAAGACGGCCGTAAAGTCACCGCCGACATGGTGCGCGCGATGATTCCGGAAGAGCTGGCCAAGGTCAAGGAAGTCGCCGGCAACGGTCCGACTTATGATCGCGCTGCGAAGATCTTTGAGGAAATGTCGACGTCGGAAACCTTTGCCGAATTCCTGACATTGCCGCTGTACGAAGAGATCTGATAGCGTTTTCAGTCGTCGCTCGAGAGTATCGGGCAACTTACAAAGGTCGACGGCTGATGCGCATTCATAGTGGAGATGGTTTTCACTTGCGTCTTTCTTGTTTTAAAAAAAGTCGTTCAATGAATTATTGAACGACTTTTTTATTGGGTGACGGTTGCCACTCCGGCCCAAATTTCTGTGCTGATCCAGTACACGACTAGATGGACACAGTATTTCATTGGCGGCATTCTTTCTTAATTGGGACGGAATGTTTTTCCATCGCCCTCGGTTGAGCACAAGATATTCGCACCAGGCCAAGTATATATTGTCAGGGTATCGGTAAAGCCTGCGCCATCGTCGTTTTTGATGGAAAAACGTACCTCGACTGGGTCTGTGGTTCCGATTGGGAGGAAGAGTGTCGATTTGATGTCATCTTCAGTCAGTGCTCCACGGAAGACGACATGCAGCGGCTTGCTTCGTTTAGCGTCGTCACGGATTACACCAGCGCCGCTATCGCGTGTGATGTGATAGTCCACAGCAAGGTCGCCTATGAGCTCGACTTGATTGTTTGCACCTCCCAATGCGAGCGCGGCGCTGTTATCCGTTACGATCGAGCCGACCAGTCGGACGTCGTTGTTGCTACTGCGTGTGAAGATGGAGTTGTCTTGGCCTTGTAATTCCATTGCAATCCGTTTGGGGCCCGCGTCGCCGTATATATGAAGATTGTTATAGGTGCTCTGCGCTGAGATTGTGACACTATCGCTTCCCTCTCCGAGCAAGAGTGTGAAGTTGCTTTTGCCAATGATTGAAACAGTGTCGTTTCCCCCACCTAGGTCCAGCACCTGTATTTCTGAGTTGGTTGGTAGTGCTTCAACCTTATCGCTACCTCCCGACAGTTGGACAAACTCGAAGCCATCCATGTGGCCGCTCTCAGATGTTTCGGGAATAGTAGACAGTGTATTTCCAGCCATACGAATGCCCTGGAGTGGTGAGAACTGAAACGACAAGAGGTCGTTGCCTGCGCCGCCCTTGGCATTTTTGGGAATACCTTGCGCTATGATCCGGCTGTCTCCCGTCCCCAAGTCGATGTCGCTCCCTCCCATGGCGATGACGGTGTTATTGTCGCCCTGCAGTCGAATCAGTTCTTGTGAAATTGCCGTGTTGTCCTTGGACTGCACGTAGGTCATGTTTTGCACGTTGCCGGTCACTTTGCGCGAGGAGGGTGGGCCGTACACTGTTGTAACGTTGATGAAACGTGTCAGATCAATGGCCGATACTGTGCTATTCGGTGCAAATTCGACGGTATTACGGCCACCATAGCCGTTGAGATACTGAGGCAGCTTGGACAGGACGAAAGTGCTTCTTTCGTCATTGGAATGTATTCTCAAATGTCCCCGTCCTTGGTCCTGAACCACATACACGGTCGGCCGCGCGGCATTTCGATTTTTCAGATACAGGGTGATTCCGGATGTATCGATGGCTGAGCTTCTACCATCGATGATGGTGAATTCCGGGATCTTGTCATTGACTTGACCGTGGGCGAGAACAGATCTGTCCGCATAGGCATGACTCCGCAATATCGAACTGGTCTGCATCGCCGTGTAGGCGACCCCGTTGAGCGACCGTCTGCCATTTTGCCAGACGGAGTGCCGAATCTCTTCCGGAAAAACGTGGATTGCTCTCGCTCCTTTGCCAAAGGCAGCCCAGAGTGTGATTTTTTGTGTTTCGTTGATTCTTAGTTCGGGCATGTCTGGCGTAGCCGGCCCTGGTCTGTTGCGGTGATAGGAGACGGTAAGAGTGACGGGGGTGACCAACATCGGGTATACCTTCGAGCCACCGATGGTCTCTGGCAGGAGAGGCGCGATAGTTGGTTGCATGGCCTGCAATTGAGAAATGATGCTGTTCGCGACTGTTTGGTCGATAGCGCTATCTTGTACAGTATGGGCTTGCATGGTGAGCGGTTGGTAGACGAATCCGAACCAATTTACCACCGGTATCGTATCTGCTATGGCCATATCCCGCATCGCTCTGGCCATGGTCGCTTCCAATGGCTTACCTTGTGCATCCAGTGAGAGGGCTGCTTGATGATAGTCCATGGCAAACCCGATGGAGTTGAAATTTGGAATGGCCAAAGTCAAAAGTGTCCCGATGACGGGCAGCGCGATTGCTCCGATCATTGCGGTCGTATCGGTAATCAATTGCGCCGTCGCAAGTCCTATATCGCGCGCCCTGTTATCGTCAGTGCGTTCGCTTATCTTGACGATATTAGCAATACCGGCTCCAACACTTGTTGCGACCCCTAAAGCATTAAGACCGCGTTGGGTCAATATCTGACCATGGCCTTTGAGAAAAGTACCGACAGAGGTTCCTGAGAGATAACTCAGGCTTGCCGTTATTCTTAAGCTCAATTCGGCTCGTTCTGCTTCGCTGGATATCTTCGCTTTTGTAGCGTAGGTATAGGAGTTGATTACTAGGCCGACAATATCCTGAGCGAAAAATGGCACTTGGTTACGAATCTGTTTCGCTAGTGCATTTCCCTGGCGCAAAGCCAAAGGGTCTCTATGCGCCATTTTTGACACATGTCTGCTTATTTCTATCGAATTGTCGTGGAGTTTTTGGAGTGGAATTTCAAATCCACGCCTGCTGTTGGACATGGTCCGTAGCTCGATTCTCTCTCCGTCGGCCGAAATTTGTTTAAGACGTATTGCGCGTTGCAGTTGAGCCGACTCGTGTTGCCATTGAGTCTTAAACGGATCCCAGGCCTTTTTCTTGAGCTCACTCCCGAACGATGTACTGGTTGTCTTGGCAGTATCGTAGGCGGTCAGCGCGATTTCCCATGGCACCTTGATTGCTGCGAACAGTTCTTCGAATGTCCCAAGGCCGGCAGTTACAAGTTGTGCTGTGGTATTGGCATAGATGGCTCCGACAATACGGTTGCCAACGCCGGTAACGGCAGGTACGGAGTTGATGGCGCGCCCAGCCTGCATCGCGGACATTCTTGCCTCAGAGCGCATTTTTAGCTTTTCCAGCTCGCTGTTTTGCAGGAGGGCAGCTGGCAATTCTTTTAGTTTTGTCGTCAAATCACGATGGAGGCCGCGCATTGATTCACTAGCAACGATCTCTTGGAGGTGACTCCTCCGTGTCGTATCGGATATGGTTGTATCAAGCAGATGTCTATAGTCTCGAAGCTTGCTTTGCAGATCGCCTTGCGACAGGCTGTCATAGATTGTCTTGACGCTTTGAGCCCAAATACGAAACTTCTCGGCTGCAGCATGGTTAGGATCTCCAGGCCATACGCCGAACACTCGCCTGAAGTCGGCTGCCGCATGTCTCAGGAAGTCCTTGCGTAAAAGGGATGTTTCTACATTTTTCTGTCTTGCAGTCATCTGTAAGTCGTAGCCGCTGATGAAGTCGGCGTATTTATCAGTTTGCCGCAAGTCCCACAATGCAAGAATATTCCGGCCATTCGTGAGCGCTTTCCACATGTCTCGATTGCGTACGGGAGGAAGCCGTGGGAGGGTTTCCAGCCAGCTCATTTTCTCTTGCAACGCGGCTAGCTGTTCTGTCGTAGCTTGAGGAATGCGTTGTTGAAACAGTTGGGCTTCCTTGATGAATTCGTCGATAAGTGCGAGCGACCGGTTGTACGGAGCCGTGTTGGTCAAGGCAAGTTTTTCATCAAGATCAGGTATGTCGACGCCAAACTGTGCGAGGAATGTTTTTAGTGTTGGTCCGGCGGGCACTGATGGCTGAGTGTTTTGTGCGTTCAGGACCTGATTCGTGCTCAGGTCCAGATTTGCATCTTGGGTTAACAGACGCAACTGTTCTTGGACGAATGTAAGGATCGGGGTGGTGGCGCTAAGGCGCTCGCGTAGGTTGGTACGAAAGTTTTCGACCGCAGACAATTGATCTGACTGCAGCATTGTATTGTTTGACGTAGAGGGGATCATTCGGCTGACGTGTTCCGATGTCGTCGTTTGATTGCCGAACCCAAGGTGTTCTGACGAGTCGGTTGATTCGTCGTTGGTGACGCCGTCGATGAAAATATCGGATACATTGCCGGCAGGGCCTTCTGTTACGGTAGTGACCGGGGCCGAGGGCGGTATCGTGGTTGATTGCTCGGCGTTTGTGTTAAAGGGCCATAAGCTTCTTGTTGCAGCCACGGACAGGTAGACCGCCCCGGAAATGATCGAACCTATTATCCAGGTGATGATCGGGTTTGAGGCGGGATTCCCTTGTGCCTGGTGATAAGCCATTATCATGGGGGCGGCCGTATATGCCACATTTGATGTGGGGGCTGCGCGATAAGACGGGGGAGCCATACTTGTTGCAGGCGAGTGTCCGTCAGCGGTTGCGGGGCGAGTCCATTCTTCAGCGAGTTGTTCGCAAACCATCTCTTTGAGCATGTCTCTGCTGCTGGTCGTATTGGCCTGGCTTCCCAGCTCGCCAGCGAAGAAGTCGTCAGGTAGGAAGTCGATAATCAGTTCGGCATGTTGCTGAATCTCTTCAGTGCTTAATGGAACCGGAAGCGAAATTCCCGAGGCATGTCCAGGCGCAATGTCATCGCTCATCGAATCAAAGTGAGCCAACGCGGCATCCATGGCCGCGCCTAAAATAGTTTTGCCATATTGACGACTCGGAATTGCCGCGCCATCGGCAAACCACCAGTCGTTATGACTTGATGGGACGGGCTGGCCTGCGTTGAAGGGGGAGGGGCCGATCATCGAGCTTACCGTGTCGATTGCGTAGATGACGTAAGCAAAAATATTCCGATATGAAGAAAAATCATAGGAGGCCTGGCCTTTTGTACAAGCGACGCGGTGCAGATGTTCGACATGCATGCGCTTGGTAATGGTTTGAGCCTTGCGGAGTTGAGCGATGAGATCTCTTGTGCACTCCAAATCAATTCCCGAATGGGCGCCGCTCATCGGATCGCTAGTCAATTGCTTGCTTATTTTCTTCAACAGATGGATGTTATGGCCGATCTCTTGAATGCTTTTTTCATACAGATAGGTTTCATAATTCGGGAATTGCCTGTCTAGCTCCTCCTGTATGGCTGTCATGCGATCATGGCGAGCCGTATTAAAGTTGTGCGGACGTCCGGTTCCGAGCATACGTGCCGTTTTCATCCATTGCCAGATCGATTGCGGTCCATTTTTATCGGACGCGATATGATCTTTCGTTTGAGCCTCTGACAGGGAGTTCAGCTCATCCAGGAGCGACAGCATCTGATCTCGGCGAGCTTTCTTTTTTCCGAAACGAGAGCGACCATATCTAGCTGTATTGACCGGTGAGGACGCAATGTTTTCGCCAAAAAATGCATCGCTGAACATGAAGGGGAGATCTTGCCTGACAGATGCGTTATATGACGATGTTCCAGGTGCAACGCCATCGATAGGCCGATTGACATCGGGGTGTCGCGCCAGGTATTCGCTCTGATTTATCTGATCCCTGCTTAGGCGAAGTTCAAATGCAGTTTGTGCGTATTGCTCGCCGTCTTCGTAGTCGTCCTCATCCAAGTCGGGGAGATGAGAGCGTCTGGTCTGTTGTAGTTGATCCTGTTCGCGTATTCCATGTTCATCGCGCGAGGTAAATGTCTTGGGCATGGTTTTTTCGTTCGCTGAAGATCGGTGAAAAAGAATTTCTTTCGAAAATGGCACAATCGATTCGAAAGATGTTCGTGTTCGGTGGATATACGATACTTGCAGTACGGCAAAAAATCACGACGCAAATGGATGATGAGCGAGGAAGGCTGTTTTTTCTCTACTTTTATAGAAAATATTCGATATCGGTCGGTGCCCGATGCGATTGACTGCGGCGACACGGTTCACGCCATCAATGCAAAATTGGCAGACGAAAAAAATCCCCGACATGTCGGGGATTTTTTCTTCATCTAGCTTGCTAAGCGATGCTTAGATTGCTTGGATGTTCGAAGCTTGCTTGCCCTTAGGACCAGTAGTCACTTCGAAAGAAACGCGTTGGTTTTCTTTCAGCGACTTGAAGCCATTCGATTGAATAGCCGAGAAGTGAGCGAACAGATCTTCGCCGCCTTCGTCAGGAGTAATGAAGCCGAAGCCCTTCGAGTCGTTGAACCACTTTACGATACCAGTTGCCATGTTAATTCCTAAATAAGTTAATGTGGGCTTTGCCCGTTATTATCGTTTAAACCTAGAGAGGAATGACAGACTAATACCGCACTACCAGCTCGAATCTTAACGACCATTTAATTATACCGATTAAATTGCCAATGCAAGTGGTTTTCACTCGTGAGGAACAATTTAATTTGCACCCGGTTTGTATACCAGAACTACCGCTTCGGCAGCGATCCCTTCCTCGCGACCCAGATAACCCAGCTTTTCATTGGTTTTTGCCTTGATATTCACTTGCTCTGCAGCAATGCCGAGGTCAGCTGCAATATGCGCCGTCATCTGCGGTATGTGAGGCGCCATCTTGGGGGCTTGCGCAATAATCGTCGCGTCAACATTGCCAATTGCGTAACCTGCTGCTGCCAGCCGCTTGACGGCTTCGCGCAGCAAGACACGCGAATCGGCGCCTTTGAACTCGGCCGCAGTATCCGGGAAATGCCGGCCGATATCGCCCAATCCGGCCGAGCCGAACAGCGCATCGGTGATCGCATGCAGCAGCACATCGGCGTCCGAATGACCCAGCAGGCCGGTTTTATGTGGAATATCGACGCCGCCGATAATCAGTTTGCGGCCGGTGACGAGCGCGTGGCAATCGTAGCCTTGGCCAATGCGGAAGGGGAAAGTCATTCTTGTCCTTGTAGAAATAATTCGGCCAGCGCAACGTCATGCGCCAGCGTGACCTTGAAATTGCGCGGGCTGCCTTCCACCAGTTTCGGTTGCAGTCCCAGCATCTCGACGGCGCTGGCGTCATCGGTGATATCACCCACGCGTCCTTGCTGTTGAGCGGCATTCAGCGCACGTTGTAGCAGTGCGTAGCGAAACATCTGCGGTGTCTGCGCGGCCCACAAGCCATTGCGCGGCACCGTTTCCAGCACGCGCGATGCATTGCTGCGCTTGAGCGTATCGACGATCGGCAAGGCCAGCAAGCCACCGACATCGTCGTCGTGCAAGGCAGCGATCAGCTTGTCGAGGAGGGCGTCATTCAAGCCGGGGCGGGCCGCGTCATGCACCAGCACCCAGTCGTTGTCGTCAACTTGCGCGCGGATTGCCAGCAGGCCGTTGCGCACACTTTCCTGGCGCGTCTCACCGCCGTGACGTACGACCGTCACTTTGCCGGCCAATTGCGGTTGCGTTACGAGGAAGTCGTCGATATAACCGTCCGCCGCGCTGACGACGATAAACGTATGTGCAATGGCTGCATTGCCGGCAAAGGTATCGAGCGCGTATTGCAGCATCGGCTTGCCCGCCAGCGGCATGTATTGCTTGGGAATCGCGCCGCCCAGACGCGCGCCGACACCCGCAGCGGGGATCAGCGCAAAATGCCTGGCGGTGTTCTGTGAAATTGGAGCGCTCATGCGAGATGCGCCATGACAGCCAGAAAGCAGGAAATGCCTGCCGGACACGCCCGAGGTCGGTAAGGGCGCGGCCTTGTCTGCAGAGGGCTTCGTTTATAATGTGAGGCTGAATTCTAAAGCTAAATCCGGGGCCTGATAACAAATCATTGTTAAGCGGGCCTTGTCTTATCCAGCTGCATGTTGTCGTATTTTGCGCGCTTCGGTGCGCCTCCCAATCCAGCCAATGTCTTTTGACCTGAAAAAAATTCTTCCCAAGCCGGGCGTGCGTTTCGTTCCTCCTGCCGTGCATGGCTCCGCCGACGCCTATTTGCTGGCGCAGGCCGCCATTGCGCTGAAGGCCGACAAGCGCATGCTCACCGTGGTCGTCGCCAATGCCACGGACGCACAGCGTTTGCTGTCAGAAATCCCATGGTTTCAACGTGATGCCGGAGACGGCAATACAGAGAACAAATTGCGTTGCCATTTGTTGCCCGACTGGGAAACCCTGCCTTACGACGCTTTTTCGCCGCACCAGGATCTGGTTTCCGAGCGTCTGGCCACTTTGTATGAAGTGCAAAACGGACAGTGCGACGTCCTGATCGTACCTGCGACGACAGCCTTATTGCGCATGGCGCCACCGGGTTTTCTGGCGGCTTATACCTTCTTCTTCAAGCAAGGCGAGAAGCTCGATGAAGCGCGCCTGAAAACACAGCTCACGCTGGCCGGCTACACCCACGTCACGCAAGTCATGTCGCCGGGTGAATATTCGGTGCGCGGCGGCTTGATTGATATTTTCCCGATGGGTTCCGCGTTGCCGTATCGTCTCGACCTGTTCGGCGACACCATCGAAACCATCCGCACCTTTGACGCCGATACCCAGCGTTCGCTGTATCCCGTGCGCGAGGTGCGCTTGCTGCCGGGCCGCGAATTCCCGATGGACGAGACATCGCGCACGGCCTTTCGCAGTCGCTGGCGCGAAGTGTTCGAAGGCGACCCGTCGCGCTCGGCCATCTACAAGGACATCGGCAACGGCATCGCCTCGGCCGGTATCGAGTACTACCTGCCGCTGTTCTTCGACGAGACCGCGACGCTGTTCCGCTATCTGCCTGACACCACGTTGTTCGCCACCGTCGGCGATATCGATCAGGCCATCAAGCGTTTCTGGAGTGACACACGCTCGCGCCACAATTTTCTCAAGGCTGACCGCGAACGTCCGGTGCTGCCGCCCGAACAGGTGTTTCTGACCGACGAAGATTTCTTCACACTTGTCAAACCGTATGGACGCCTGGCGCTGCAAAGTGATGATGCGCCCTCGGATTTGTCAGCACCGATACCGAATATCGCCGTCAATCGCCGCAGCGAAGATCCGCTGATCAATCTGCGCGCCTATCTGCTCAAAACCGGCAAGCGCGTCATGCTCTGCGCCGAATCGAACGGCCGCCGCGAAACCCTGCAGCAGTATTTCAAAGAGTACGATCTGCATCCTGCGCTGTGCGATGGCTATGAAAGCTTCATCGCCAATAATGAGCCCTTGATGCTAGGTGTAGCGCCGCTGCATGCCGGCTTCGAGCTGGTCGACGCGGAAGTGAGCTTTATCACCGAGACCGAGCTGTACGCCGGGTCAGGTCGACGTGTTGGCCGCAAGAAGCAAGAGGCCGTCACACAGGTCGAGCACATGGTGCGCGATCTGTCGGAGTTGAAGATCGGGGATCCGGTCGTGCATGCCAATCACGGCATCGGCCGTTATATGGGTTTGCTCAGCATGGACCTGGGCGAGGGCGAGACCGAGTTTCTGCATCTGGAATACGCCAAGGAAACCAAGCTCTACGTTCCTGTATCGCAACTGCATGTGATTGCGCGCTACTCCGGCGCCTCTCCGGATGATGCGCCACTGCATTCGCTCGGATCGGGACAATGGGAAAAAGCCAAGCGCAAGGCGGCGCAGCAGGTGCGCGATACCGCTGCTGAATTGCTGAATCTGTATGCGCGCCGCGCATTGCGCCAAGGCCATGCTTTCCAGTATTCGGCACGCGATTACGAAACTTTCGCCGAGAGTTTCGGCTTTGAAGAGACCCCCGATCAGGCCGCCGCCATCAACGCCGTCATCGGCGACATGACCAGCGGTAAGCCGATGGATCGCCTGATTTGTGGCGACGTCGGTTTCGGCAAGACGGAAGTCGCCTTGCGCGCCGCCTTTGTCGCCGTCATGGGCGGCAAGCAGGTCGCGATTCTCGCGCCGACGACCTTGCTGGCCGAACAGCATGCGCAGACCTTCGCCGATCGCTTCGCCAACTGGCCGGTACGCATCGCTGAGTTGTCGCGTTTCCGCAGCGGCAAGGAGATCACGCAAGCGATCAAAGGCATGGGCGACGGCACGCTCGATATTGTTATCGGTACGCATAAATTGCTGTCAGACGACATCAAGTTCTCACGCCTCGGTCTGGTCATCATCGATGAAGAACACCGTTTTGGCGTGCGCCAGAAGGAAGCCTTGAAAGCCTTGCGCGCAGAAGTCGACGTGCTCACGCTGACCGCCACGCCGATCCCGCGTACGCTGGGTATGGCGCTGGAAGGTTTGCGCGATTTTTCCATCATCGCCACCGCGCCGCAAAAGCGTCTGGCCATCAAAACCTTTGTACGCGCCGAAGGCGAATCGACGATACGCGAGGCCTGTCTGCGCGAGTTGAAACGTGGCGGACAAGTCTATTTCCTGCACAACGAAGTCGATACCATCGAAAACCGCAAGGCCATGCTGGAGGCCTTGCTGCCGGAAGCACGCGTAGTCATCGCCCACGGTCAGATGCATGAGCGCGATCTGGAAAAGGTCATGCGCGACTTCGTTGCGCAGCGCTCCAATATTCTGCTGTGCACGACGATTATCGAGACCGGTATCGACGTGCCGACTGCCAATACCATCATCATGCATCGCGCCGATAAATTCGGTCTGGCGCAGCTGCATCAATTGCGAGGCCGCGTCGGCCGCTCGCATCACCAGGCCTATGCTTATCTGCTGGTCAACGACGTCAAGGGCCTGACCAAGCAGGCGCAGCGCCGTCTTGAAGCGATCCAGCAAATGGAAGAGCTGGGCAGCGGTTTCTACCTCGCCATGCATGATCTGGAAATCCGCGGCGCCGGCGAAGTGCTGGGCGACAACCAATCGGGCGAGATGCACGAGATCGGTTTTCAGATGTATTCCGACATGCTCAACGAAGCCGTGCGTTCGCTCAAGAACGGCAAGGAACCGGATCTCGCCGCACCATTGGCCAGCACAACGGAAATCAACTTGCATGTACCGGCGTTGCTCCCGAGCGACTATTGCGGTGACGTGCACGAGCGTCTGTCGTTGTACAAACGATTCGCCAACTGCACCTCGCAGGAAAGCATCGACGGTTTGCAGGAAGAACTGATCGATCGCTTCGGCAAGTTGCCTGAAGTCGCCAAGGCGCTGGTCGAAACGCATCGCCTGCGCATCGCCGCCAAGCCTTTGGGCATCATCAAGATCGACGCGCATGCCGAATCGGCGCTGCTGCAATTCGTGCCGAATCCACCGGTCGACGCCATGCGCATCATCGAGCTGATCCAGAAGAACCGACACATCAAACTCAATGGCCAGGACAAGCTGCGCATCACCGCCAACATGCCTGACCTCAATGCGCGTGTGAATCAGATCAAGGCGACCATGCGCTCGCTGGTAGGATGAGGGCAGAGCGTCACGGCAGGATGATTTTTCGCTAACGATTTACGACATTAAAACAAGATTGAACATGAACCTGATTCTCCAAGGACTCCATACCGAACGCGCTGCCGTTGAGGCCATCATTCAACTGGCGCAGCCTGCGCGCGTGGTCGACATCAATGCCCACGCCTGGCGTTGCGAAGGCGTGACCTACACCGATGCACTCAAGGCGCAGATTGATGCCGCCTCCCTGGCGCAACAAGTCGACTACGCCTTCATCGAAGCCGGTCGGTCGCTGGCTGATTTCAAGCTGGTTGCGATGGATATGGATTCCACGTTGATCACCATCGAATGCATCGATGAGATCGCCGACATGCAAGGCCTCAAGCCGCAGGTGTCTGAAATCACCGAAGCCGCCATGCGTGGTGAAATCGAATTCAACGAAAGCCTCACACGCCGCGTCGCCTTGCTCAAGGGGTTGGATGCCGGCGCCTTGCAACGCGTCTATGACGAGCGTCTGCAACTGTCGTTGGGTGCGGATAAGATGTTGAATGCGATCCAGGCTGCGGGCCTGAAAACTTTGCTGGTGTCCGGCGGTTTTACTTTCTTCACTGACCGCATGAAGACGCGCCTCAATCTTGATTACACCCATTCGAACCAACTCGAAATCATCGACGGAAAACTCACCGGCAAAGTGGTCGGCGGCATCGTCAATGCAGAAGAAAAACGTCTGACCGTCGAACGCGTTTGCGCCGAACTTGGCGTGCCAACATCGCAGGCCATCGTCATGGGCGACGGCGCCAATGATCTCAAGATGATGGGTGTCAGCGGCTTGTCGGTGGCGTTTCGCGCCAAGCCGGTGGTACGCGCACAAGCAAGCGTGGCATTGAACTTTGTGGGACTCGACGGCATCTTGAATATATTGGCATAACCCGAAGGAGAGGCGTATGAGCATGAATCAGGATATCGTTCTGGATGAAGACCTGAAGTCAATCAAAGATCTGGCGTGGTGGCTGTATATCTTCCACGGCCTGAGTCTGGTGTTGTCGCTGGGCATGCTGTCGTGGCTGCCGCTGATCGTCAACTACATCAAGCGGGGCGATGCCGCCGACACCTTTGTCTACAGCCATCATCGCTGGCAGATCCGCTCGTTCTGGTGGTATCTGTTCTGGATGTTTGCCGGTGGTGTGATCTGGATGACGATCATCGGTATTCCGCTGGCGGTATTGATCTGGTCACTGGCGTGGATCTGGAAGGCTTACCGCATCATCAAGGGCTGGCTGGATCTGAACGACAATAAGGCCATGCCCGTGTAATAGCGCTTGCACGTTCTTGTCACATAGTTGGATTAGAATGTCCCGGCAGGTTTTCAGCATAATTCAGAAAAGAGAGGCGACCGAATGAACAAAGTCTATCCCGACGCGTCCAGCGCGTTATCCGGCATCGTCAAGGACGGCCAGACGATTGCTGTCGGCGGTTTCGGCCTGTGCGGCATTCCTGAAGCGCTGATCGCAGCCTTGCGCGACTCGGGCGTACAGAATCTGACAGCCATCTCCAACAACGCCGGTGTCGACGGTTTCGGCCTCGGTCAATTGCTGACCACACGCCAGATCAAGAAGATGATCGCCTCCTACGTTGGCG